>Ga0157363_1002819_pt1 | contig 15475 bp, 7 predicted proteins | sample AttsexASBM1_FD_111477 | JGI IMG/M metagenome (GOLD analysis project Ga0157363, IMG submission 111477) | Fungus gardens microbial communities from leaf cutter ant in Ribeirão Preto, State of São Paulo, Brazil - Atta sexdens ASBM1 | ecosystem: Host-associated > Fungi > Mycelium > Unclassified ...
TATTTATACACGTATTTCACTTTACAAAGTATCGGGAGATCCACGCTACGGGAGAACATTTTGTCACGCATTGAAATCCCCAATGCTTCAGAAACTTTGACAAGTGATTGGCGAGATCTGCACAAGTCTTCAGAGCGACGGGGATTTTAATGAGCGCAACAGCGCAATAGCGCAGTAAGTGTGACTAATCGGTAAGTTTCGATCATTGTAAACTGATTTTTATAACATTTTTAGAATAATAGCACGTATATGAATGTATAATAGTTTTTAAGTCATGAACAGGCGAGCCTTAACGCGTTAAAAGGATAATGATTATTCCTTTTTGGCGACGTTAAAAAAACTGCGAACGGATGAATAACGAACGCCTTATCTGTAATCGGAAGTCGTGCGTGTCACGTATTCTTTTATGGATCTCTTCTCCAAGTTTTGGTTCCACAAAACTGGTATATGATTCGTAACTTTGAAAATCATGCGAGAGATAAATTAGAAACGTTCTAAAATCTAGATTCTTATCGTAATTGCACATCTCTCCATACATTATCCGCACACCGTTATAATTGCTTAATTCCTTATATAAATAGTTGTCAGTATCATAGACATTTCAACACATGTGTAGATATCTCTGAATTATATCCAGAAAAGATACTAAGCCTAAATTATTTTTTAAATTTTTCTCTCCAATTAACTTTTTGACACTTATTGGCGACATTTCAAAAACTTAGAAAGTTTTTAGTCTCATAAAGCATCAAAGTATTTTTTTGCAAAAAAACTTTTGTTGAAAAAAATATTAAAATAAAGACATTCTCTTAACTATTAAAATATTGATATTGTCTTTATTTTAATATTTTTTTCAGCAAAAGTTTTTATAAAGAAAACATTAACGAAATTATTTTGATGTTTTGAGAAATTAAATTTTAAAATTTATTTTAAAGCATTTAAAAAAATTTTAAAAACGTCGCAAAACGTTCAAAGTTAACTAAAGAATATTGTAAAATATCATGATGGCTTAATTTTTTCTGGGTATAATTCATAAATATCGCATGCGTTGACATGTTTACGGTACTATTGAATATTAAGCAATTATAATGACACGCTTGAATATGTTTTTCAACAAAGTTTTTGCATAAAAGAATTATTATAAATTTCGGATAAAAAGTATTATCCCTTATATTTTTACAATATATTATTTCGAGAGTGTGATGAACAGTAGACTAAGTTACTATTCACGCTCTTGAGTCGTCGTATAATATATTAAGCAAGATAATTCGTTATCTCAAGTTCCATTGAACAATTTGCGAGTCAATGAATGTCGTGGTTAATGCCACCGAAATTTGCAAATCTCATTAAAACCGGTTTGTATGTATATACGACGATGATCCTCTATGTGATAGAAAAAGGTAAGGCGTATTCTAATGAAAATACGGTGACTAAACACTGATTTTGCCGGTTTTGCTGCTGGTTGATGCTATATCGACGATACGACCGATGGACGACCCCAGTTCCATGAATTTCGAAAAAGATACATGCAAAAAAACGACATCGAAGACGCGTCGGTTGAGATCTTGAAAAAAAAACAGCATCAATACATTCGCCTGTAACTTTGTCTTCTCTATGCGTCATGGATCGTACGGTAAAAGTTTCTATGTGTTCTTTATTAGTTAGTCAACGAGAGACAAACATTATTTCATTTAAAAGAAAGAAAAGGAATCGCGCGCAGTCTGAACAGGCACCAAATTGTCTGAGGATCGTGAAAACATATGATTATCATATTGTTTTTATCTGATCTTTTTATTGATGACAAATTCAGACAGACCGGTTGCTTGCGTTTGGTGGAAAAGTGCCATCTGCAAGATGCCTCGGTCTTATTTAGCATCGAAGCAATTTACTGCGTTTTATTATATATAGAAGAGCTATAATTTAATTTTACACCCGGGACAAGAACATAAAAATTCTCCCCCTGTCATATAATTTCAGAATAGTAGAAATCACGAGAATTTTAAAGAAAACAATGAAAAACATGTAAATTGAACGATATATCGTTCATATCGTGCGATTTATCGTTATATAAATCGTACAAGTCAATGTGTGTATTTCGTGGGCCGACAAAGCTTTCTCTTTAATGAAATAAATGACTGCGCGTTTATATAAGAATATCGTGCATTTATGACATTTAGCAATTGTGCACAGTACATTGCACGAGTATCCCCAACCGTGTTTCAAAATATTTGTTCTACGTTCTAAGGTTATCACGATTTACCTTTTTGATTAATTCGATCAATTACAAATATTGTTTTCATGCCTTATCTAAACATCTGTAAATCAAAAGTTTACCGTATCCAAATCTTATAATTGAATCGTTTGTGCAACTTGCGTCATACGCAAGGCCGAGTTTAGCAAGAGAGATAAAAATCTCCGTTTCATGCTTTACCTAATTCTGACTTTGAATCAAACTTTTTACTTGTTCGTTAACTCTGTTAACTTTAGACCGAACGATGCAATTACTTTTTCAGTACGTCTTTTTACACAAACTGAATACAAGTTTGCTTCATCATTACTTCATCCACAGCAAAAATCAATTACAACAATTGTTTGTGTCAACAATTTAATTAATGGTAGTGACGATATTTGATGTAAGTGACACTCAAAATGTTTCACTCGTTTAATACTTCTGTCTTTTTTTCGCGTCTCAAAAATGGCCAAGTTTGCCTTGAACGCACATCGAAACTTGAGCCATTCAGACGATCAGTGGCAAACTATATGTAAATCATAACTTTTTATGTCTGTTTGTAACAATTCGTAATTCGAAAATTTATTAATAGATCTCAATGTTATTTCGAGATTAGACGAGAATTCTAATTAAGAAGATATGGACTTGATAGAGATACAAAATATTTCAGATTATATATTTTTTATCTATGGATTATTTAACTAATTAAAATTAATTAATATAGATGCAGAGAGAATAATCACACATTTTTCTTTTATGTTCATTTCTATTATGTAGATTAACTTTAATCTTAGTTCAACTAACTCTTCATCTTTTTCTAATTTTTAGAATTAGAAAAAGATGAAGAATTAGTTGAACCGAGATTAAAATTAAACTACGTACATTGATAGAAACGCGCTAGAAAAAGTAACGAATCTTATTTTTTATTTCAAATTATCAAGAATCAGAAACTAAGATTATGTGAAATAAAAATTATTTTATTGAAATATCACTGATGAAATTAGTTAAGTATAATATATTGAAAATGTGATGAATTGCTTTTAAAATGTTCTCATTAATATTAAAAGTAGGATTATTTACATTATTATAATCGTCACAAAGAGTAATAATGTGTAATTCAATAACGAGATTGAGATTTAATAAACATACTCGCATCACTCCGGTGATGTATGATATTGAATTATTATGTATATATATGTAAAGTAATCAGTGCGTAATGAACGTGATGAGATGTATAAATTGACTCACACAGCTGACGATGCTCATGCGACGTAGAGTCGAAGACTTCGGGAGAGACCTATCCAAGTTGGATTGACTGACATGAAGACACTATCACGAACTGTCAGGCTTATTACTTATATATGTGCTCTTATGGTTTTATATTTTGTGAAACACGTGATCTAAAACATCACCCACTGCGCATGACAATAATTTCCAAGAGATAGATGACGACGGACTCCGAGGAATGATATAGTATTTGTGAAAAGTGTATGTTTTTTTTTCACCCACGTGAACTGGTTCTACTCGTTTGCGCTCTCGGCACAATAAAGCGATTTGTTTCTCTTTTCTCTTCTGAGCTGATTGCTTTTAACCATACAATAGGACATAAGTCGCCGCGATTGGCAATTTCCCCGGTGTTCTACGAACCAATCAATAATATTCTAATTAGATTCTCGCGGTGTTCTTGCCTCATATCCTCGCGCTAAACGCGTTTAGAATTAATTACCAAGACAAAAAAAGAAAAGAAGAAGAAGAGCGTGAGAAAAAACTTGTTTCACCATCCCGCGATCGAGAAATTATTTTAAGTTTGCCATTTTACTTTTATCTTAATTAACCAAAAACTTGTCGAAACGCGCGCCATTAATATTGAGATTCCATCGAGATATTTTATAATTACGAGCTATTCGATTGCGATAAGTGTTTATCTTCTATCTTCTTTTTTTCTGCAAACTACACAAAATAATTATCAAGTGTATTTCACATCGCGTTTGTCAGAGTCGATTAACATGCATAATATCGTCGTCTTAACGCATTCTTCCGCAATTCACGGAATATTCCGTGTTTTCTACCTATCTTTTCCACTAGTTACCCGCGGCTGCAGATTACTCCATTTTTCTCACTTACAACAGTGGCGAAAGATAACGAGATGTACCGTAAGTTAATTTACGGTATATCCGCAATAATGCATCTCTCGCGATAATTATCTCGGCAACTGTGTGCGATTAGTTTCCGCGAATGTTACTGTCGGTACGTTAACGTAACGCGCCTAATCACCTCTCAGATGGTCAATACGCCACGCCGCGTGTAACGAACGAACGTAATTACTTTGTGCAAGAGGTAAGTGACCTTTCGATAATCGGGTGGCTTCAGAGAAATTTCGATTGCGTAAAAGCTGTCAACGGGGAGTCATCACCTCTATGGGGGGGAAGAGCACAAGGCAGGTTGCTGTACGCCCGTAATGCGCCTCGCCGTTATGCAAGATACGCAACGATGCAGAAGTCACTCATGCGGGACCTATCTACGCAAGGACACTCTCGGGAATAGAATTTTCAGCCTGTGATACGGTACAATCGTTGTTTGTGCAACGTTAAAGACCTCGGCAATGAGGACAGATATGTGGCAGAAATTAGTTCACGCGTTTACACGGGGAATTGACTCGACGTTACGCTGTTTACGTACGATTCTATCGCGCACTTTAGCGCTTACTACAATAAGCATGAATGTACAAAAGAAAAATTATGATTTTTTTGAAAAAAAAAAATAAACGCGAGCTTAATCCTTTTCGCCCGTAACATTCGTTACTACGTTGATGGCTGCAACTTTTAGATTTTATCAATGTAACGCGAAAGTGATGATAAATCTTTTGAAAGTAATTTCTGGAAAAAATTTAGCTCAAAATAAAGTTTGTAAAAAACAATTAAAAAATTTTAAAGCGTCGCTTGCCATCGGACATTAACCTTTAAAAAAGTAAGTAGATGGAGTGGTACAATATTTTTTTATCTTCTTTCTTTAAAATCTTACTCTAGAAAAGGAAAATAAAAAGTATTGCCCAACTGCCCAAAAATCTTGAAGTTTATTATTTTTACATTTCTTTATCTTATCTACAAAAGTATAATTGATGTAAAAAAATTTAACTATAAAATATAATAGTAGTTAAAATATTATGCTATAAAATTAAAAATTTGTTTGTGATGTTCTGAATATTCCAACTTGGGTATTTTTAAACCAACTACTTATTTAAAGGTTAAAATCGCGAACTATTGAGAACTTGAAATCTAATTAAGCCTCGAGCTGTTCGCAGCAACCAAGTAATCGCGAAGTCATACAAGTAAAACGAGAATTTGTTGATTGCATCATGAAAATACAACATGAAAATTCCAGAATTCGAAACAACTCGACTGTCATTGATCCATTTTGTATTATTTCCATCGCTCTCTCTCTCTGATTCAGGCGTGGTCAAATTCGCGAATGTTTAATAGCAATCAACCTCGACTCGACGCCTCGTTTCACATTTATCGTCGTCGCATCAATTGGATCAATTTCACGTTGTTACTGCGGGTCTGTCATAGCGATGCGACAACCTTGACCCGTATCGAACTAGACCGATCCTTAAAGTAGGTGAGTTAAGTATGTATGCATATTTCGCAACGCTGTTTCCAACACCAATTTCACTTCGACCGTGACTCGAGTCGGAAAGCGACATGGTATAGCCTCTCGCGCCGTCTCGTTCTTTTTAAACCGGCTGATGTATACTTTTCCAAACGCAGCGATGTACAAAGTACGTTCTCTCTCACCCAAGCGTACATTCTTGAGTGTCTACACCTTTATGAGTAATAATATTCGTATCTCCTTTTCCTAGATATCTGCAAATCCTGTCGAGTCGACTTTCGAAATTATCTAATACCAACCTATAATTTCTCGTAGATATCTCAATAGATTATTCGATTATTTAATGGAGTATGCAGAACAGAGATAATATAGGTATTCGATATCCTGAAAATAGATCACTTTCTTTATGTTATGTGAATAATTTAGGCTCTGAAGAATATAAATCAAAAGCAGTATAGTATTTTTTACATGTTTTTTCATATTACAATGGGGAAAAACTGTGTGAGGAAAACCACACTGCGCTCTCTCTCTCTCTCTCTCCCTCTATTTATCTATCTTAGAATTATCCTTCAGTCGTTGTAAGAAGAAATTAAATTTCGAAGTCACGTCATTTCTTTACACAATTCCGGATGCCTGTTAATCAACGTAATACATGGCTTACCCGACATGATGACGAAACAGAAGCTATCGACGGTAACGCCACTGTTTAATCTCTTCAGTCAGCAGATTACAATTAGGATGGTAGTGCGAAACACTCGATATGTACCTAACGCGTAATGAAATGTCGCTTTCAGACCGTGCGACAATGACGACATTGAGCGTTACCGGTGACACACCGGTGTCTCTCGTTGCGATTGTCAACAACGAGTTAATTCTTTCAACATTCGAACACGGGAAACGCAATACGTACAAAAATTAGCTAATAGCCACGCAGCCTCGTGTTGAAAGAAGAGAAAAAGAAATTGACTTTTTTCCTATTGTTTTCGTTAAAAAAATTCACAATTTAAATATAATTTTTTGTGATAAATGAAAAACATTTATCACTAAAAAATTATTAGAGCAGACAAGAATTAAAATTAAAAATTAGTAACCTAGTATAAGGGACAGATTCTACAAACCCATGTCTGAAAGAATAATAATTCAAGATTTCGATCATCACAACAATTTTGTTTTTGCAAAATAAAAAAAGGAGGAAACATTTTAAATTATAAAAGAAGTGTTATCGGTGCTATTTATATGTTCGCCACGGGGCATAGACAAAAATTAAATGTCACTGTTTAAATTCTTACGTAAACTGCGGAGAAATTAATTGCATCATCTTTTTATATAAATATAAACGCACACGTTCGCAAAAACGCTAACATAAAGCACACGTATGCGAATGAGCAGAAGAAAACAGCCGAACATTCAATTTGACATTCACATTAGTTTCAATTTTCTTATTTTCCCACACATATTTCCGTAAATCCACGTGAGTATCAGACCGCATTTGCATAAATAAATTTTAATTTCCTCACGGGCAAACTTGTACTTTGGCGAATCACTATCCGACGCGATCGACGAATGATAGCGTAAAAAAAGAGGCTCGCGCCAGTCGTTTGTCACTGTATACGGTATTTTTTATCAATTTCCTGCACGTTAAATTAATTACGACAACTGTTATTATGTCTTCGCACCTAACGGCGAAGTATTTTTTTTTTAATCGGTGCAGCGGTTCTCAGCCTTGACCTGCATTCGTATCATAAACCATGATGTATCCACAATGATTTGCAGTTCGAGTCAGAATTCAGACCGACATGATGAAACGAATCTACGCGTACCAACTGACATATGCATATTTTGTACAGAGTGTACACAAAACATACATTCGGATTTCGACACAGATTGGAGAAATTAAACAGGTGGATAAAAGATACATTCAAGATTAGCCCAGGAGTAAGAAACTTTCGAATCACCAAGATAAAAATTAATCGGATTCTCATTCTTTCGGACAAAAAAAAGAAATATTTAAATTACGATAAATTTTTGAATAAATTAATATCTCAGTAATAATAACACAAAGCACGCTTGTAACACAAAGCACATCGGTTACGCATTTATAAGAATTTGATTCTAATACTTATTCAATTTTTTTAGCTGAACTGGTGCAAAAGTTCAGTTAAAAAAGACAGGTCTAGTGCAACCACCGACGAGATACTAAGATCGGTCATAGTCAGTTCTTATTTCAAGACCGTCTTAAGTAATGTCTTAATCCTAGTAAATCATTGTTATTTTTGGTTACCTTCCCGATCGCAGCAGGGTTTGTGAAATCCTGTAATTTTATCACGTTATATCTCTAGCTTGAATACGTATTTTTTAGCTAAAACGTGTAACATTTATATACTCGAAGTCAGACAAAGACAGAGAAATATGAATCAAATAAATAAAATTTTATTTTCAATTAATTACAATGCTTCAAAGAAATTTTATTGGAAAAATTCGCAAAAAATGACTACTTTGGATAAAAAATTCTCAAATTTTTAAATTTAACGTTTAAGCAAAAACCCGTAGGATGTTTTTAGTTGATTCTTTAGACTAACAAAAAAAATAATATGATATGAATCGCTCAAAAATATAATTATTTGAACTATCGAAGATCGACATTTTTGAAAAATCTACATATTATAAGTTTACAATTAATAAATAAAATTTTATTATTTAAACAATGTAAAATGGTAGATAAAGAATTGTACATATATAAATATTATTATAGTATATATAATTAAGTATAGTATAATTAAGTATAATTAAGTATAATTAAGTATAGTATATATAATTATTAGGATTTAATGGATGATACAACACTCATTCTAAAGCAATACATCTGTCCTGGCTGAGCGATCTCCGAAGACTGACAGAGATTAAAATTTCTACTATTTCTACTATTTTAGTGTTATTTTTAAATTTCTACTATTATAGTGAAATAATTCTTTTTACTTCTACATTTTCGTGTACTTACTTTTACTATCCGAAACTCAGTAAACATATATATTAATAAAAAATAAAGGGGTACCCTCAGAATGCCGAAAACTTACAAGCTGGTCACGTGTGGATCCCAAATATTCTCTTTGAACTTTCGACTATTCTCACATTGAGAATAACGCAAAAAAATATCCTTGCAAACTTATCATATCTATGAATAGTTAGTTTTTTTTTCAGCCTCAATCCGAATCTTCAAATTATATTATAAAAAAGTTACAGCAATGTAAAAAATCGCATAGGGTACATTGAACCCATGAATTGACTTGTTAGAGTTAAGATACTAATGTGGCTCTCTGATTGGTTTATGACAACTCAAGACAGAATTTAAGTCTTGAATATAAGAACTGACTATGAATACCGGCCATAGAATATATATATTTCACAAACACTCTGTATACATTCACGAATTACGCGCGTGACATGAGATGCACAAAAATGAAGAACGGGGCTTTTATCGTCACCGAATTGTGCCAAGAATCTAAGATGGAAATCTTTTTCGGATGGAAATCTTCTTCTCACCAAGTGAAGATTCAAAAGTCATGCTTGGTATGTAGATAAGCCGACACACACGTGACACGCACGAAAAATTCGTCGACTAGTGGCGCGAGAATAAATCTCTGTCGTCTTACGCATTTCCATAGTTTCAGATGTTGAGATCATTGCCCCAGAACTACTAAATTTTTTAAAGAAATATAATCCTTTATAAACAAGAAAAAAAAAGACTTTCTTGTACCAATTGTTCTTTCCGAATTGTCATTCATTGCAATATCTTTCTCAAAATGAGATTGTAAATTTTTATCTAATTGATTTTTTTCTCATTGTCGTTTATCTCTTTGTCAATATACATAAACAGTTTAATACATCAATGACCTTTTTTACTTTTCTTTTTTTTTTTTATCAAATTCGATTTATTTTTCAACATAGTCTTTTTTAAAAACGTCACTGATTTATCGAACTGTCCACATATATAAATAAGTGTGTTTGATATAAAGAACGATGTGTGATATTTGTTAGATGATTCAAACGTGGAACTGCCACTCTGTGGAACAGCTGTACGATCATTAAAGTTCCACTTGCAAGTGCTACCTCTAAATGTAACTGACGCTGTAACGGCGGGGCTATTAGTAATAATGACAGACAAGACCGTACATAAAAATAATAATCATTGCAAGAATGTTTGCCGCTAGGTGGCCGTTTTTTCTTGACTGGTGCATTTTAAATCCTTGCTTAAATCCAGGTCAAAGTTGTAAAGCGCGTCGTGTACATAAATAAATAGCACACGTATTTTTGCAAATAAAGATCATTAACCGCGCGACTGTGAGTGATGTGTCGGACTGATGATTACTCCATTACGAAGAAAAATGAAAATTACGATCTGCTAATTTTGCACATATATAATTGACTGAGTGCCTGCAATCTTTTCTGATAAATTTTTCAAAGAATTCTTGCTGAGTAATCAGACGAATATAAATCTCTAATCTAGACGAATATAGAACGTATATAACGGTATCGAAGAGATTTTATTCTAATCTCGAATTTAGGTAGGAAAACATAAATTACATAATTTCTATAGTCAACATAAATCCGGATTTACCTTTCTTAACGGTAACTGTTACCTGATGCCCGTTTCCATCAATGTGATTAAACTTAATCCAATTCTAAAGATCCAATTCTAAAGATTAGAAAAATAAGTTGAATCGAGATTACAGTTAATCTACGTTGGTGGAGAAGGACATGACTTCAATTTAAGTTTTCGTTTAACCATATCGTAATATCTAGTGTATTACTTAATTTGCGTATTAATTTTTTATACGTTTTTACGATATTTGTGGCATAATAACATAAAAGTTTTAAAACTGTAAAATACATGGAACAAAATTATCCATGTAAAAACGTGACCCCCATAGGTCTTCGCGCTTGATTGAACATAGACGGATGCTTATGATATCTGTGAGACCTATTTGAACTACGTTAACATTAATAAGTCCACATACCTGAAATGTAGAAAATCGCTTGGCACGATTGTTCCCTTCGCTATATAAGATACTGGCAATTCCTCGCAATCAAGGACACGTTACATTATATACAAGGTGCAATGAATCAATCGTTTGTCATGTGCAAATTATAATTCGCATCTCGATACTAAGATAACAAATTAACCCCGTCATTCTAATGAATCGTGATATTTGAACTATTTCTGATCGATAAATATATATACCTGCATGCTAAAATATTCGAGAAATATAAAACTGTGTGTTAAGATTATATAGCAATCCTTGATCGTCACAAATAAAATTTATTATTTAAAAAAAGAAATAAGAAGAAATAATGTTATATTATTACATACTACTTGAAGAAACAAGAAAAAGAGAGAGAACCATTATTGCACACAAAAATAAATAAATTATAAAAAATATATAAATTGTATAAATTATGTAAATTATATCTCATGTGTAGAAATAAAGAAAAAAAGAATCTTAAAAGATCTTAAAAGATTAAAAAAAAAGATCTTATTGCTTTTTAATTTAATCTAATAACAAGAATTATTCTTTTTAAATTAATTTTATTAAAGAATTAATTATGCATAAATGAAATAATTATCGTTAAACTGAAGCGTGCTTCAATTGTATTACCAATCGCATTTAAAAACTGCGATTAACGTTTGTGCAAGTTGTGCAGCAACCGAATCGACTCGGTATCTTTCTTTTGATATAAGAAACAGAATAAATTTATGTAACATTGTTATTTAAAGTTACACAACTATTCTCTTGACTAAAAATTCTACTAGTTGCACAATTTCTACGATAGCGGTAAGTAAACAATTCTTTTTCAAGAATAATAATGAAAATTTCTTGTTGAAAGGAGATATTATCGTGAAATCTCTTAATAACAGGCAATTTATTGTTATGTGACGATAAGTGTGTGATATAATATATGTGTACAGATAATCGGAATATTTTAGGACTTTTGATTATCATAGATTTAAATTATTATTTTAATGTTCCATTGAATAAATATTTGAGATTAGCTTTTAAAATGTAACATCGACGACATTTACACATGACTTTTTCACATATCTTTTTCATTTACGGATAACTCACTTTGTCGAAAGAATCACAAAATTATATAAGGTAAAAATTTAATTAATTATTCATTCAATCACGGTATTCTCGTTTTGGATCGACTCCGATGATTCGACTTTCGTACCTACTTCGAACCTTATTAGTATAATCTGAGTACTTGTCACTCAAGACATATTTCGCCATAAAGATCCGCAGTCTGGAAGGCGCGTGTCAAGGTCGCGTACATTTTTCCGCCATTGAATATTTAAAGTGACAGCGGAATTAATATTTGAATCACATAATGGCTATATTTATCCTGTGCACCGTGTATTTAGATCGCGACGTATATTATAGGTCTTTGTTTATCCTATAAGTTAAACAAAAACAAAGACACCTATCGTAGGGACACCTATCGTAGAGAAAAACAGCGAGAGACAAAAATATTATTTATTTTCTTTTCAGAGTTCTAAGAATTTTTTCAGAATTTTTTGGACTGCATTTTCATTGGCAACTATTTTTGAGATATGAGAAAATGCGGTACTAGAAAATTTTGAAAAAATTCTATGAGAAGAAAATAAATAATTTTTGTCTCTTGTTTTTTTTAAAATTGATAGTACTTGAGTAAAAAATTATTGAAAACTAGTATTTGACGGTGATTTTTAGTAATTGATATCTTATTAATTATTACGAATATTGTAAAATGATAGAAGGCTTTTCGATTCAGTTTAGTTCGCTCTACTTTTTTGCGAGAGTTTTATCATTATTTACTAAATACTGTCTCTCTCTCTCTCTCTCTCTCTCTCTCTCTCTCTCTCTCTCTCTCTCTCTCTCTGTGTGTGTGTGTGTGTGTGTGTGTGTGTGTGTGTGTGTGTGTGTGTGTATTTAGTTAATCAAAACGAAAAAGTCTATTCATTATTCGATATATTTATATAATATAATGCCTATTCATTCAGTGTAAATATAAATAATTTTTAATTAATGATAAATATATTCATAATGAATATTTCTATATATTCTACTTGAATATGACAACCCTAGTCAGAATAACTATAATATTTGGCTCAGAAAAAAAAGTCTAAATATTCTACATATACTACAATATACTATATGTCTAAAATCAGGATATAAGGCGTTTTAAAATGTCTCTAAGATCATCGGGACATTTTTAATAAAATGTCTTATGTCCCGATTGAAACGCGTTCTATCTGAGCAAAATTTGAGTCAAAGTTACTTCATTTTACGAATTATGATAATACTATTTTACTTGCAAATAAGAACAATAAAAAGCATAAATTATAAATCATAATTATTTCTTATTCTTTGTTGTCTCTAAGAATATCTCTATCTCGCTTTGTTCGTACTACTCTTTTTACTGTGATCATCGTCAACGTATTACTCGATTGCTGACTTATACACCTTCCCGGCGACTTGCTATCTCGCGCCGATGGGCAAACTATCTCATGTTGCACCGCTACGAAGCGAGAATCTCGTGGAACGTGGACGGGGAGGGAAAAATGTATTCTGGGTGCGCCTACTATTGTACTGCCGTCGCGTGGTTCTCGCATTTGATTACAAGAGACGACTCGATCAGTAGAGCCTCGTGTATATGACGAGAGAGTCGAGTTAAGCCAAGGAACGAACAGCTGCAGCGGGCAATACTACGGAATGGAATGGAATGAAACGGAATGGAACGGAATAGCAAGAGTGTGTTACAAAATATCAGCTTTCACCATATCGCCACTACGATACCGAGACGTGCAGAGCAACGTGCACGTTGTCGTCGACGACGATGTTGCCGGTCGATGCTATCGTCCTCATTATCCTTGACCCGCGAGATACCGCAGACAGGATTATACACGAACGTTAATTGATACGTCAATAACACTGTCGTTTACTTATGCGAAATGTCAACTTTATGTATTGCGCATGCAGATTGCCTATATATATAAACGCGATCATTTATTGCAAATATAGAGAATGACAAAAAAAAAAATTAAAATTAATTTTTTCCTCGTTATTCATAGACAGAATAATGAATCGTTGTCAAGGGAACACTGAATGGACGTGTAGACGAAATCGTAAGAGGATTAATAAATAATAATTAGAATCGAAATATAATAACACAGGCAGATCCAAAGATTAAACTATGGCATTCTTATGTATTTTGATATTCTGCAACTAAATCTGATGTCCAAATTACTTTATTACGTCATTCTTTCTTTTCTCTCTAACATAGAGAAAAAAAGAGGAAAGATGAATGGTACAAGATATTCAGTTAAAAGGAACAGATTTAATTGTAAGAATGAAGATGTCAAAGATGGACATTTTGCAAAATAAACAAACGTGCTGAATCCTGAAAACAGATGACATCGCGATTATTAATAACTCCAAAAAAATCTGTATTCTACCGGAGAAGTATCATCGTAAAAAAAACCCAACTATGGGCAGTTGTACAGGCACGTACAAGAGACCGTGCTGTGCTGCGAAAAGATTCGTATCGCGAATAAACATCTTCGGATCAGGCGGTTCGTTGCGTAAGAGAGAGAGAAGCACGCTCGTCCGACCGAGGCCGCAAAAGTATCGCACGAAGAAGAGTCACAAATCGTTCATCGCACCTGAGGGATTTCCCTTTTCGCCATAATGTCAGACATCCACGATCGTAATCCCTAATTGCAGACCGTCGTTCTTTAGAAGGGGCCGTTCCCGCGGCCAACGTGGTGTTTTCACGTGGTGTTCCACGTGAGCGCCGTGTCTCAATGCTACGGCGCGATTGAAAGTAAATTCTTTTTTTATTGACAGGATACATACCGGCGTGGCTGTTCGTAAACCCGACACTTCGCGGTGTTTCTCTAATAGAAGAACAGATAGAACATAATATATATCATAAATAAGTCACAATGATATCACAGATCGTCATCATGACATCAGTTGATATTTAACCTACAAGGGTCACTAGTGACGCGAGCGATTCCTATTCATACAAGTTTCTTTGAGTCTTTCAGCAATTATAAATTATATTACTACATTTTACTTTCCAAAATGAAGTTCCAATATTTATTCTAGAAAGTTGAAAGTATGTTGGTGAATTTTTAGAAATTTTTTTTTTAATCATTCTAAATAAGATGAAAAAACGGAAAGATTTTAGTGATCCTGTTTGTATGGATGAAACACAAATTGTACCCTTTTAGGGTAAGGATTAAAAATGAACTTATAAATGTCTAACTAATAAGATAATGTCCTTATGATATTATAATTTTTGTGTTCTACTTTCCTGGCCACCACGTGATACGAATTATCCCAATTCTGGCAGAAATCAAAATCGGAGCGTAAGTTGAATGTAAGAAGAGAATAATAAAAGCAAAAATTGAAACAACGAAATGTAAAGAAAGGCGTTTACGCGTTTTTCCAATCTCGTTGTTCCAATTTTCGCATCCTAGAAACTTTGTTTACGCTTCTGTTATTCTCTCCTTACATTGAATTTACGCTCTGATTTTGATTTCTGCCAGAATTGGGATAATTCGTATCACGAGGTACGTTATTTTACACATTATAATCA
>Ga0157363_1002820_pt1 | contig 15474 bp, 8 predicted proteins | sample AttsexASBM1_FD_111477 | JGI IMG/M metagenome (GOLD analysis project Ga0157363, IMG submission 111477) | Fungus gardens microbial communities from leaf cutter ant in Ribeirão Preto, State of São Paulo, Brazil - Atta sexdens ASBM1 | ecosystem: Host-associated > Fungi > Mycelium > Unclassified ...
ATGTCACTTGTTCTAGAACCTTCTATGACTTTCTCTCAAGTCCCATGATCAATGTTGTGACCACACCATCAAATGTGACTGATGTGATTGATCACTTCTAACCCTAACCCCAGAGTTCTAAAAATAGAAAAGATGAAAAATAAATCAAAAGGAAAATAAAAATGAAAAAATGAAATGAAAAACTAAGTCTACTTTCTGTTGTCTTGACATACAACTTCAGAGAGATAAAAGGAAGTTTAAGAAATTGAGTTCTGATAAGACAAGTATGTTACTATAAACACTAGAGTTTAGTGTTTAATAGTAGTTGTTACATAAAATAAGGAGATAATAATGATTGTTGTTCTAATAGGAACTACAAGCTATTCATAGGTGAAAATGGGTTTGAAGTTATGAGGATTGATCATAGTATAGCTAGTATTTCCCCCTTTAGGATAGATATCCCATCATTCAGTAAGAGTGTTTAGTTTGATGTCTAAATGATCTGGATAGAACTAGATGACAAAGTTGAACTGTAAGAGATACTTGGACTATTTAGTTTAATTCTTCCTATCTTTTGGTTCTTAGATATAACTGGCCCACTTGACATAATTTATTGGTTGACTGGGTAAATGAGTTAATAAATTTCCATCTATCTTTATAGAAAAATCAAGTTCTACTATATGTTATGGCTAATATGCCATTTAGTAACCTCGTTAACTCTTGACACTTCTCTATATTCACCAAACCCTGTGGTTTCCACACTAATATCTGAGATCTCCATATCTATCTTTAAGCAACCCAATATCACCATTATTAGTGCTATAGCTTTCCTCTGTATATCAAAACTTCTAAACTTTAGTAATTTTCAAATCTGCTTTCACTCTTCTGATGTTTAGACAAACTTTATACATCTTGAAAGTCTACTTCTGACATTTCTACAGTTTTCCCTGAGTATCACAAATTTGCTAATACCTTTAATAAATCCAAGGCTAAAGTTTTCACATCTTGTTATCTCTATAACCTCAAAATCAATCTAGAAGATAATATGCAACCTCTAGTTAGTAATATTTACTCTATTTCAACATTTGAGAAAAAAAGCTCTAAAAGAGTTCATTGAGGAAAACCTTAACACATAATTTATCTGATCAACTTCCTCTCTTCATGATGCTTTAGTTCTTTTTATCAAGAAAAAAGACAGATTACTACATCTTTGCATTGACTTACATAGTCTTAATCATATTATCAAAAATGATTGTTATCCACACTTTCTCATTTCAAACCTACTAAACTTCCCTTGCAAAGCTTATATATATACTAAAATAGATTTTTGCTATGCTTACCACCTGGTCTACATATTTAATGGAGATGAATAGAAGACTACTTTTAGAACTTGCTATAGATTTTTTGAATAGTTCATAATATTATTTGGTCTTACAAATATCCCCATAACCTTCCAGTGATTTATGAACAATATATTATCTAATCTTTTAGATATTTGTGTTATGATCTACTTTAATAGTATACTCATCTATTCTGATAATATGTCTCCACACCACTGGCATATCAAGAAAGTACTCAAACAACTCTATAAAGCTAGTCTCTATACTAAAGCAGAAAAGTACAAGTTCTATTCTAAGTTAGTAGAATATCTAAGATATATACTAGACTTATTATGTCAAACAACAAAGTCAAGATTATTTAGGATTGGCCAGAACTAAAGAAAGTAAATGTCAGATAATAAATATGTCCAGAAGAAGAAACTATTCACAGAAAAATTTGTAGAAGACACTAGAAGAGTGTGAGAACATTCTCCAATACATGCAGATACATTTTTGAAGTAATCTTGGCTTTAGCAGATGAGTCATACCTCTGCTGGTTGCAACAGTCATGTCAGAGTTATAAACAATAAGCTCTATTTTATTTTTCTGTTTTTATTTTATTTTCAATTTTCAATTTTCTTTTATTTTTATTTTTATTAGGATTAGAGTTTAGTATGACATCATAGTCACACATCAGTCACAGTCACAGTCACATATCACAGAAGAACATAGAAGTTTTTAGAATGATAATGTCATATAGTATATTCTATATATGTTAACCTTAAGAATAACACATATTTCTTTAGAGTAGGCTAGGCTAATGTAGCATGGACCATCAGCCAAGTATATATAGGGTAGATACATTATACTTAGAAACTCCATCAAGTTCTCTTGTGATTACTCAATTCAAGGTTGTTCTTTCAACTTGACTCTTAGTCCTAGGTTCATAACAAGTCATATTTTAGATAGAAATTGTAACAAGAAATAAATCATTATGAAAGTCAGACTTCTGAGCATAGGCACTCAGCACAGTGCACTATACTAGGTGATTTTCAAGCCAAGGAATTACAAAGTATTTACTTGTTTTAAATACTAGTACTAAGTCTATCTAAGAATTAAAGAAGACTAGTAACTACTCTGGGTCCTCTAAAGTTCTCAAAAATCAAGTCTGAAGTTCCATAGACATTATAAGGAGCCATGTGATCAGTAATTGAGTGATTTAACATAGAATGAAGCCAGGTTGATCCATACTAGAAATAATATATGAGCTGCAAAAAGAATATCTACTTCCATACATGTTTTGAGTGAAACAGAGCTTAATTAATTGTTATCAGTGATATAGTCAGATATAATGGATGTGCTCAGATGGTATGTGACAGTAAAAAACATTCAATATTTCTTAGGTTTTACAAACTTTTACTATCAATTCATCTTTAATTATTCAAACATTATTATTTTGCTAATCTATTTACTTTTATATCCATTCTTACCCACTAGATCTCTAATTTTTTAACTCATTATAAAAACAGATGTCTTCAACTATGCTTTCACTGCAATTCTCTCCATTATAGATGAATATAGCAAAGTTCACCTAGTTACCTTTTACACTAGGACTTTCATCTCTGTAAAGTTAAACTATGATGCTTATTATAAGGGACTTCTGGTCATTTTTGAAGCTTTTAGCAACTAATATTGATCTTGACACTTTTTTCATATAATAACACAATTTCACAAAAGGCTCCTAGTTCATAGATTCTTCAAGTTTTCTTTTTTTTGACAGTAGAATTTTTATACCATCTTCTGGCAATTTTTACACATATATTCTTTAGTATAATCAGGATCACATCCTAACTAGCCACTTTGGTCAAAACAAAATACTAGAACTCATTTACTATAAGGAGATCTAGTTTTTCATCACATCTATCCAAGTATATCCTTTTTACCACAGATTCTATAGCCATTTCTATGACTCCTACTACTTCACCAAATATTATAATTTAGGCCCAAGTGTTAAGACAAAAGTATACTCATATATTGAGTGGTACAAAAAAGTAGGTTTATATATACCTAATCTATTCTAAAGCAATAACTAAGTTTCTTTAGTAGTTTCTATAATATTCTATCAATTCATATGACTGTATGACTATGACTGTGACAAATGTGACAAATGTGACACTTTCCACCATGATTTGTGACAGTCACTTGTATAATATCATGTCTTTAGCTAAGTCCAAATAAAGAAATAAGAAAACTAAATTATAAAAGAAAAGAGAAATCATAAAAGACCAGAAAAAATAAGCAACAACTAAGTCTACTTAGAAGATTTCTAACACTGAACACTGTAGTCTTTCTTATAAATCTTATTACTATCTACTCTACATTTCTAAATAGTACTAATAAACTTGCAGATTTTACTATTATGGAACTCTGAACCTCATAGTCACATCTTGTACTTCCAGAAGACTTCTCAGACTACTGAGCTACTGCTCTTTTTTGTTCTAACTATACCCTATCTTTCTAGATATTTTAACTTAGGTTTCTAACTATTTGTATATCTTTTTTTTAAATCAACAATCTATTACATGAGACATAGTAGTAGACCATAATAGCTGCAATATAACTACTTAAATAGCAAAAAAAAAAGAGAAAAAAGAAAAGTATATAATATACTAAGCAATACTATACTATACTAGGTAGAAAGTGACAGTGAAGACACCATTAAGTAATTCCTTTATAGAAGGAGAATGCTTCTGGGTTAAACTTGAGAAAAGAGATGAAGTTCTGTAGCAACTCCCTGTCAGGATTCTAATATTTGTTAAACCTTCTACAGTTATGAAGAATATGGTTTCTAGATTTAATTGGATATTCTCCACATGAACAAGCAAAAAGTTCCTTTGGGAAAAACCTAAGACAATATTTTTCTATAGAGGCATGATTTGTAATAACTCTTGTTGCTCTTGTACATAACATGTTGAAATGTCCAATAAATTTGAGCTATATACCATCTTTAAAATAAGTGAGTTTAGCAGATAGGTTGTCATTGTCATTGAGATCAAGAAATTTTTTCCTTTGTAATCTGATGCTTGAAAAGTCATCTGCCAATATCATAAGATAGAATCACATTTCTATTTTTTACTGGAGTCCTATAAGAATTTATATGAGAATATAAGATTGATTTTGAACTGTTTAGTTTCTTTGTCAACCATTGAATGAAGAGACTATTTGGCTCTGCTAAAACAGTCTCAAAAGATAATAAAATTGTTAAAACTTTTGTTGAAAAATATTTTAAGGTCAAGAGATATGGTAATGGAATGCAATTGGTACAGGTGAGATGATGAATCAAAAATATGTCTTGTAGTGTGTAAAGCATCAGTGATTACAATAAATTTTTTAACATTTGGAAACTCTATAGCTTAATTTATACTATATCTAATCAAAAACATTTCTACTTCTGTGAATATGATATTTACAGCATGGTGAATTGTTTTCTTCAAAACACTTCAACTAGATAAAATGTGAGATATGAAAGTAGCAACATTATCCTTGACACTAGTATCAGAGATGATGAGGATGATGTTCAGATTTAAAAAAGATTCCTCAAGAATATTATCAAGTGACTAGAGATAAGCATTCATAGCTTCAGTGTCATTGCAATTCATTGTGTGAAAAGAGAAACAATTAGGAAAATTGTCTACTCAATGAAACCTAGGCAATTTATAATGTCTATTAAACAAAGGATGGACTTGATTTAAGCAATTGTTAGTATCAACAATTAAACTTTTGATTTTAAGATATTGCTTGTCTATCAGTTTGTCTATTAGTAGATGATAAGGTTTAACATTCTTTGAATGATGGTTATTCAAAAGAGAATTGATTGCATGCTGTTTAGGTAAAGACACAACTCTTAGGTGATATCTTTCACTAATTTTGTTCAGGTGAAGATAAATGGGATTCAGGCCAGCAATAGCCTCAACTTCCTATATTGAGAACATACAAAAAGCACCAGTGATCCAGAATACCACTCTATATTGTATTTTATTTAACTTTTTAAGAGAATGAAAAAGAGACACATCTTTGAAATACCATAGTTGGAAACCATAAAGGATAATGAGCATGATATATATCTTGTAAAGAAGATGCTTATGTAAAAACTATAGTCCTCTTATAGAGTTATCCAACATCTTCATACCTTTAATGGTGGATAGGGATTTGTTGGAATAAAAACAAATGTGTTGATGGAAGGAGAGTTTCCTGTTATAAATAAAACTGAAGTACCTTCACTTGTCTTTCAGTTATAGAAGAGAGTTACCTAGTAGTCCTAAATTCTTGGTCAATCTATAAAAATAGAAAACCTCCAATTTGTTATGTTTGATCACAAGGCCAAATTGTTCAAAGAGAGAAGTAATAATGCTATAACAACAAAAGAGATTGGCATTTGATTTTTTGAAGTTTTTTTTTTTGAGTTAAAATAAGAGAGTAGAGACAGAAATAAGAGATAAAAGATTCTGAGTTCTTTTTTCAAAGATATGGAAAATAGAAGCAATATATAAAGTAGGCAAAATAGAGGATAAGATAGATCCTTGGCCCACACTTACATCAGTCTTGAAGAGAGGAGAAACAAAGTTGTTCCAGACATATTGGGTTTTTCTATTAATTAAATAATTAGAAAAGAATGAAGAAGTTCTTGGGTTGAATCCAGCTTTGTCAAAAATAAATAGTAAGAGTTGATGATTAAGTGATAGAAAAAATTGAAAATAATGTCAAAAGTGAGAGTGCTCATATAAAGTTCTTTAACTTATTTATTGTGAATAAAATGGGTCAAGTATAAACCTGCATCCATAGTAAAGCATTGTTTCAAACCTTCTAGTCAGTTCAGATGAATAAAATTGTTGGAAATTGATTGTATTTGAATTCTCTCACTAATGACTTTCTCAATAAGTTTACTAAGAGTGTTAAGAAGGACTATAAGGTGAAATGTCTCTGGAGAGTCATATGCCAGTTTATTTAGTTTAGGGATATATATTTATTATCAGCTACCAAAACTTTGAGATAATACCATAAAACACAATCAGGACCTGAAATAGATAAACTTTTGCAATTCTTAATAGTACCAGTGAATTCTACTTAGCAGCCACTTAAAACAAGGTTTTAAGGAGATTTTATTTAATAATTGTACATTGACATTTTGATTTTGAGCTGAGTTGAAAGTTTGATATAGAGTATGCCAAAGGCCATCAAGCTCATTAAATTGAATGGCTTCTATAGCCAGTAGTTTGTATTTTATAATTCAGCTTATTAAATTCCAAGGCCTCTTGTTTTTTAAAGCAATTTCTTGAATTTTGTTATCAAAAAAGATATTTTTAGTTCTTTTGATTATTCTCTTGAATTTTTTCCAATCCTGACTTGACTTAACTTGAATAATCTGTAATATTTATTCCAAAAATTGTCTGAAGTGAATGTAAATTCTTGTACTACTCTTTTAAATGATTCACAATCAGAGATGATGGTTCAACACTTGTTTTGAATGAATTTCTCATTGATGAAGATGTCTACTATTAAAGGGCATGATCAGATGAGCTTTATAAATCTAGTAAGATAAAATGATTGTTCATTGAAGTTGTCTATATAACATAGAGAAACTTGATTGATTGGCATAGACAATTCTAGATTGAAAGAATCTACTATTTTTCTAAAGGTATCAGCATGAATTGAGTGATGAGAATATAAAGAGTTCTAATCATTATTCTTAATATTAAAATATCTTATCATAATAAGGATATTGTTCAGATTAATCTCAATATTCTTTAGATATTTTAAGACAGATTGATGATCATCAGAGTAAATGTTGATAATGAAATAAATAATACCCCAATTAAAGAATAAGATGAAATTGATATCTCAGTGATTAAATATATCTTTTCTTAGAAAGAAACATAATTGGGAGAGTTGTACATTGATATAAGTGATGACTCTTGGGTGATCATTATTGTTGGTTGATTGTCTTGAGAAAGTGATCTACAAGAAGTAATAAGAAATACCAACAATTATTTCATCTTTCTCTGAAAATAAACTAGAAATTAAGCACATGATGAACAACAGAGGTTCTTGAATAAAGATGATATCAAAATTTAAGTTATTTTCTAGGATAAGGTCTAAAAGAAAGCAGTTCTTGTAAATGTTCTGTGAGAAAATTCTGGAGTTGTGTAGATTTATTATGTTGACCTGCTTACACTTGAACAAATTGAGTTGGCTTAGATTTCCTATTATGCTGATTACAGTTAAATTTGTGTTTCCAGAAAGAATAAGTGTAGCTGTCTGCCTAATAATTGTCTTTGTAGTTAATATATTTGAATGTGTGTGTATACTGCTCACCTTTAGAAGTTTGTCTTGGAATTAGCCTTACAATACCAAGCTAAGTCTCTGTAATTTTTGATTTTATATGGTCTATTACATTTTGGACATTTAATGCCATGCATATGATATGCAAGTGTGATATATTCCTACTTCCAGCAGTTTTTATACTGGAGAACTTCTATATTCATGTTAGTTCTATAAATCATGGCAATATGACTTCTGATATTAAAGTATTTATTGATAAGCATCTTATTATCATGGTATACTTGATGTCAAGATCGCAGAAAGTAGACTTAGTTTCCTTTTATTTTCTTTCTTATTTTTTATTTTTCTATTTATAGAACTTAGGATTAGGGTTAATAATTGGTCACAAATCACAAGACATAGGGGAAAGAAGTAGAAGGTTCTAGAAGAAGTGATATCATTCAGCATGTATACCACATGCTGACCTCATGCCTAACACATGGTTGTTTAGGGTAGGGTGCACAGCAGTTAGCACAGACCATCTGAATAGGTATATAAGATAAACTACTTTGTAAAGAGCTCTCTATCGAGTTTTCTTGTATTACCCAATACAAGTTTCCTCTCTTAAGTCAACTCTAAGGCTTTTGAGTTATAAGACTACTTAGTGACACTATTGACTGTTTTTGGTTAGTAGTTGCCACAATATCTATATCTTTATACTTTACTAATTAATATTCTTATTCTTTCTCAAGTTTTTGTCTAAGTTGCAATCTGAGTCAAGCTTAGAATTGTAACATTAATATTCTATAATGTTATAACTATAACTATAATATGTGTGACTAACTTGTGATAATTATAACTATTATATGTGATATCACATTACTATCTCTTATCTAAGTTCAAATAAGGAAAATAAAAGTGAAAATAAAAGTGAAAAAAACTTTTATTAGTAGTATTGTTATATACTAAGTCTAACTCCAAAAATAGCCTATCTGCTATAGTAGTATTATTAGTTTACAAAATCTTATCCACAACTTGTTTTTTATAGTAGTGTTTTTTTCTTGCAACATTTCTATTTATAACCCATTTTTCATAGTGGTGTTATTTTTTTATTCAAACTCCCCAAGTACTCAGTTTTCTATAGTGAAGTTTTCTTATTTTAATCTCTATCAGTGTTTTACTACTAAAATATTCACTTGAGGCTGTAATATAAGATATTCAAGTTCTCTAGTAAACTATTTATAGCAACATATTTCTTATCAAAACTTACTTTCTTAAACTTTTTTTGTTTTTTTAAAGTTACAACCCTATAGTAGATAAATAATATAGCATATTGTCACATATCATCTATCATCCATATATTTTCCACTCTCTAATACAGATCACACTCCATTCTAATCACTCATCAACCCAAGGACCAGACCCTATACCCCTTACTAATTTCATAGAAATCCAAATAATGTTCTCTCATAGTGCCTGACAATCTAGAGTATATACAGCAGTAGCCAAGAACTACTCAAATTTAGAGTAATTACTTATAGTCTTCATTCCCTAGATATTATCTTAGGCAAAATACTTAGTATATAAGTCAGATAGTTATACTATATGTCCTTATTCTGAAAATTAACTAAAACTAGCACATTCTTCTGATATTAGTAGTGACATACCTTTTTATTTTTCAGATGGAATAACTCTCCAAAATCTTCCTAAGTATACCCTCTAAAATATGCAACCCATATAATGAGTAGAGGTACAGCACATATACTGAAGTTAAAGGCTATTCATTATTTGCATTCTGTGTATCAAGAACAAGTATAGCACTCATCTGCCTTCTCAGAGTTTGTAATAAATCTTGGTTATATCACTGGTAATTTAGAGAGTAATGGTCTGCTAATAGTTAGTGAATATGGAGACTAGACTAAGCATCTATAACTATAAAGCAGATAAAACAATGGTAATTAGGATAAGTAAGAGTAGTTACTAGTTTATTAGGAGCTAATCTAGGTAATGACTAGCCTAAGCTACTTATAAGATAGATCTGAACTTGTCTACAGCTAGTTTCTCCTAACAAAAGATGGATATCTTTGAGAAAGTCTATAATAGAAGAAGATATGTAATATAGACTATACTTAATAAGTCCTAATGAAAATTGCTCAAAAGATTTTCAGTGATTTGATCCCATCAGCTCTCTATCTCCTAAGATCTTTCCTTTACTAGATGTTTTTCAAAACAACTTACATGGATTATCTTCAGGTATTACAGGCACTCACTAGTTAGCACTAACTAGAAAGAAATCAAATGCGATCGTTCATCCAATGGGAAAGCCTTCTTTTTAAAACTTGGTACCCGGGGTATAGACAACCTACCCTCGGTTGATATGCAGCTGTGGTAACAGGTAGCCATCAAACTCTAAAAAAACCACAAATTCAAATGCTGCCTTGACTACTCTAAAAGCAAGATCTGTAATATATGGGTATTGTACCTTTACAATAGCTATCTTGTCCTGGAGCTATTGTAACAGATCGTGTCCGAGATGACTGAACTACAGTATTGAGTATAGGTATGAAGTGAGAGCAACTGTTCATTTTGTTTCGCCACATTAACTGAAGAGATCAGAAATTGGCAGGTTTCTGAGCCCTCCTGCGCCTGCTCCAGCCATGACCACTGTTTCCATACCCATTGCCTGCACCATTGTTGTATCCATACCCATCACTATTGCCAGTGCTATAACCGTTGTTGCCGCCATTGTAGCCACCACCATAGCCAGTAGGGTAAGTCGGAGTAAGGGTGGTGGGAGTAGCAGATGGCTTGTGTGTGGTGGAATAAGGCTCAGGTTGTGGCAGGCACTGATAAAGTGCATTGTACCAGTCGTAGCCCCTGTTACATTGGGGCTGGGGTTGGTTGTTGTGAGGGGCGTAACGAGGTACACAGCAATTCTTAGCAGGACTCCAATAGTAGCTACTGGGGGGACAGGAGACATCCTTTGGAGGAGGCGGGGGATTAGTAACTCCCCCGCTGGGCAAGCAACATTGTTTATCCTCCCACCTTTACTCGTTGAGTAGGATCCAGTTCGATACCGAAATTACTCACCAAAATTCAGTAGACTTGCAATTGTCCTCCACATTAGTTGCCACAGCAAAAGAAACGGTAACAGAAAAAGCGACAAGGATGGCTGAGAAACGCATTATGGGTTCAATTACGAAAATAAGGAGCGGCAGGATAGAAGAGAGAAGAGAAAAAAATGAGTATATCCATAAGGGATCCTTATTTTATAGGCCATCTTTGTTTGTACACACCAGGAACACAGAAATTGTACTTGTTAAATCCTCGTACCTAAAAAGCATATCCGTCCGGCCTAAGCGGTTTGTGAGTCGCGTGTTAATGTCTAATTTGACAAGACGTGGGTATTCATGAACCATTTATAGAATTCCGGGCAACCGTTACGGCCGTCAGGAGCATATCATCTCAGACTTCAGACATGTTTCAAGAGGAGAAGTTCGACTACTTCTGATATCATTGAAAACCCCTTGTTTAAGTGCCTAATTCATAGAGACAGGTAAATACGGGAGCAAGTTCACCTTTATGAGCCCACTGAAAGAGCTTTTTGCAGGGCCCGAGATGCAAAATACCGCACGTCTGCATCAGGATCATTCTTCTGTCGCTCCAGAGCAGGAAGGATGAACTCTTGAATAAACTGACTTCCGCCAGACGTAGAGTCGAACATCGGGACCATTACTTCGAAGGACTTGGCAACGTTGAAACGAATGTTGGGGATAGGGTCATTGGACAGATCTAGCAGAAGCCCAGCGATATCAGCACGAATTATCTCGGGACTCAAGGATGGTGAGATTGTCTATATTGGGATGTGAGTAAAAGATAGGAAAATATGAGAAAATATGAACACGGACCGTGATAGCTTGAATTGTGGTCATCCTAAAGAGAAAACTGGGATGGGAGCCCATGCCAACCACTTTGGGTACAATAGAAACTCGCGCCCAATCCACGCCGAAAACCTCGGTCAATTTCTTGAGATTGACAGTAGCGGCTTCTCGAATGCTATACACAGAATCACCTAGCCAAGACATACACAAATTGCCTAACTCCTCATCAAAGAAAGGTCTGCCAAACTGGGTTGCCAGAAGGGGAATGTACTGGATTATCGCCTGCCGAACCCGCCAGGACTTGTCTTCAGCTAGTTCCACGATAGCAGGAAGCAGGCTATCGGATAACAACTCAATGCCGATTACTGACCAGGATCAAGAGTCAGTAAATGCAAGTTAAATGCAAAGGACACAATACCGTTGTTAATAGTTTCAAGTTTACTGATAATATTGAGTCTAACCTCTGAGAAATCGTCCTTGAGGAGATGTAAAAAAAGTGGAAGAAGGTGTTCAATTGTAGGTCCTCTAGTGAGGAGTGGAGCAAGACCGTGAATTTGGTTTGCCAAGGCCGCACGGACGTGCTGGGATGCATCCTGGGAAATGTCTCGGACGCAAGGAATGATTCGAAGTAATATCACCTCTGTCCCAAGGTAAGCGCAAAAGCCTGTGAATGTAAGTCAGGCAGCCGTTGTTTCGTGTTCGTACACAGCTCTACCTGAAATTTGCGTCGCAGCGGCAGTTCGAACTTCTGCTTCGTTGTCTCTAAGAAGCTGAATGTATTGACCGATCAACTCGTCTCGCACGAGCTCAAACCCGACAGCTCCCGCAAGCTTTGGCTTGTGGTTAAGAAGTGCAGATAACCATACGAGTAATGACATATACCTCGTTGAAATGACTTGCTGCCATGTATCGCACTCTCCAGCTCTTATCACTTGTACTTTGTCTAATCTGCTTGAGCAATGATTCCTGTGCCTGGGCTGGCAGAAGTTGTTGCGCGAGAACAATGAGGGCTGGGACTGTCAACAGACGGACAGAGTCTTGATCATCAGCCTGGAGTCTTCGATATATCAGTAAGCCATCTGATATTATGTCTTGTTCGGAGAACTGCTTCAGCAAGGGCTACAGCGAGTCATCAATAATCAGCTATGCTATTGAGATAGTGATTACTCACACTTAGAGATTTTGCAGCGGCTCTGCGAACCATAGGTGTATCATCCGTCCCGAGTCCTGCATACCCCTTACGCAGATCCTCCTGTAAGGCGGGAGATACTTTGGAGTAAACAGCTGGGTAGAGGGTCGCCGCGGAAGTTCGTGACGTGAACCACTCGCCAGAGGAGAGTCGTTTGAGCAATGGAAGATAATACTGCTCAGTCTGATTTTGTGAGAGAATAGCACCTATTTTGGTTATTGATTCGGCTGCCTGGTTTCAAGGTTACTCGTCAGCAGAAATCAATCGATATGGTTTAAGATGCGCACCTTGTCGCGCACAAGGGTCTCCTCCACTGCCGAAAGATTCTCCAAAGGACCAAGGATGACATGTGCATGCTCTGCGCCACCAACATACTCCTCGAAGTTCCCCAGTTCTTCCGCCAAGGCGAGCAGGACTTCATCTTCGTCATCAACAGAGTCTTGAAGAAATGGTATTAACTCTTGGCGAGCACGATCTGGGCCCAATGCCAGTGCTATTGTTGGGATACAATGAATTGCATTTAAACGAAGCTGGACATCTTCAGAGCGCAGTTCATCCATGAGGATGGCAATCGGGGCAATCTGGTGTGAATAGGTAAGCTGAGTTTGACATAGAATTGCACAGTAAACCGCACATCTTCCATGGACATCTGGGGATCCATTGTGCCCTTTTAAATATGTAGTACGGGGGATGGTATCGACAGACCGAAGCAGAAACAAAAGAGTCTTGGCTACTATGTAGGAGGAAGAGGGCCTACTGATGGTATCACGTGCCCAAAGTGATTCAAACTACAGCCATAGCCATGGTAGTGTAAAACTAGTTAAATAAGATAAATAGAAACAAAATACAGGGAAAAAGAGATATAAACACAAAAGCTACCTAAGAAATGTTATCCTGGAAGCAGAAAGCATCTGAGTCATCTTGCAGAAAACTAATAATGTCTTTCATAGTTCAAACTCCAAGTTGTATTTTCTCTGCAATGAATATTACTTGCTGGTAGGATAACTTGAGTAAAAGTGTAAAATTTCACTTCAAAGCTTTAGAAATTCCTAAGAGGACAGGATAAGATTTCTAAAGGTACATGATGCAGAGTGTGGACAACTTGTAAGAATAACAACAATGTAAGAACTGAGATATACATCATGCTAGTTGGTAGTTTATGTAGGGATAAGTAGCAAATATTGTCCAATGGTGTCTAAGATCATGTTTGAGTGCTTTACTTGTAATAATATTGAAACAATTTATTAAAAATTTTCTCTCAAATTACAGCAAAGCTAAGTTCATGAGCAAAAATGTCTTCAGTAGGATAGTATTTCTTAATAATCCAATAAATGAAGTGATAGCTGTTATAACTTAAGTCTCAAAATGTTTAAGATAAAAGAAGAACCTTGTATTAGAGTCAATACAAGAGAACTCAATGGAGTTTCTATTACAAGGTTGTCTATCTTATATACTACTTAGTATTAGTCTGTGTGCATCTACACTAACCTACCCAAAGTATCATCTAAGTCTTTCTATTAATTTTTACAATATTCTCTTTGTCATGTGATCATGTGACTATAACAGATGTAACACATTTTGTGATATATGACACACTTTTGTTCTGCTTTCATGACTATATCATGTTATATCATATCTCTTATTTTTTAACATCAACAATTTATTATATGAGGTATAATGGCAGTCCATACCTACAGGAGGATTTATGTATAGAGTGATGAACTCTAACCTTACTTATACAGTTACCCAATATGAAAAAGTACTAAGAAATTGAACTTATAACCTTAAGCAAGTTTGAAATAGGCATAATACATGTGAATAGAGAGCTTTTCTATTATGCTATCTCTTCTCTATATTATATCTCTTAGTCAAGTCCAGATTTAAATAAAATAATAAGATAATATCATAAAATAAATAAAAGAATAAAAGTACAATAGCTGACTTGTTGTCTGAAAAAATATTATAGTATATATACCACTTGAACTCTTATATTTTTATTTATTTTTCTTTTATCTATTTTTCTTGATTTTCTTTTTCTTTTTAATTTTTTGTTTTTTTTCTAGTTGATAAAGAAGCATATGACTGTGGCCACATAACATATCACATGATGTAATATCATAGGTTTGAAACATGGTAGAAAGAACTGGAATAATAACATCAAGAAGTATAGCTACAGCATATTAATTTTGTAGTAATGGTATGGTGAACTCATAGATGATATATGTAGTTTAGGGTAGGACTTGTAATAGTAGTATATAGTATAGAAATATATCAGAGACTTCTTGTTGAGTTCTCTTGTGATCTATATAAGACTTTTTGTAATATAAGTGTACTATTAACTATTTTGGTTAGTAGTTGCTATAACAAAAAAGTATTATAGAGAAGAGAGAGTAGACTTGAAGACTTGTAAAATGAGTGAACAAAGTCAAATAGTGTTATGGTGCACTTGGACACTAACATTTTTCTTTTCTTTTATCTATTTTTCTTGATTTAATATTTCTTTCCTTTTGATTTTTCTTTTCTTTTTTCTCTTTATTTTATTTTGATGATGAAGAAACACATGACTGTAGTCACATGACATGTCACATGATGTGCAGTCATAGGCCTAGACTCTGGGAGAAAGAACTGAAAGAATGACATCAGGGCACATGTATATAGCATGATATGTCAAGATCGTTGACGAGGGACTCTATTTTATTTTTTCTTTTCATTTTTATTTTCATTTTCTATTTTTAGAATAACTCGGGTTAGGGGTTATCAGTCACGCTGTCACATCAGTCACAAATTG
>Ga0157363_1002821_pt1 | contig 15470 bp, 7 predicted proteins | sample AttsexASBM1_FD_111477 | JGI IMG/M metagenome (GOLD analysis project Ga0157363, IMG submission 111477) | Fungus gardens microbial communities from leaf cutter ant in Ribeirão Preto, State of São Paulo, Brazil - Atta sexdens ASBM1 | ecosystem: Host-associated > Fungi > Mycelium > Unclassified ...
AGACACAAATCGACTAATGTTTCTATGGGATTATGTTGACAGATGCCCAAGTTTATTGTATGACGTCTATGATCTATTTATTTTGACCACCACTTACCGCTAAAGCCATCTATAGGAAAACGGTGGCAGCAAAGTTGTACACTTAATATTATCAAATTTTATTGTCTAATTCAATTATCTTTTTATTGTCTAATTAAAAAATTTTTCACTTTTGATATTCTATCTATATAATAAATTTATTATATAATATATTACAATCAAATTATTCATGATAAATCTTGAAAACAACGAATTTATCTACAATGACTTTTTTCATTAATCTTGATATATATTATCAAAGTTATGGCTCTGAATGATCTTCAAAAAGTTTTAGCCTGCACTCACTATTTGTTCAAAAGTTATTAACTAATAAAGTTGACAATATAAATGTGTATTTAACTGTATTTAAATTATAACTATCACAAATAATTCAATATCCCCACGTTCCCTCCTGCCACGTATGATTTCTAAGCAAAGTGGGTTTCACTCCACCTCGCCTCCTGTCTAGAGGCGCACGACTTTCCATGCGAAGCGAATTCCATCTCACCTCTTCCTCATCCACGCAAAACGAATTTCATTCCATTTCCCTTCGTGTCAAGGAACTTTCTTGGCAGAGGGATGTAATGTATATCTTGTTTCATATGGAAATTCGTGCATCCCTTGAAAGGGGGGAGGGAGGTGGGATAGATTTCGCAAATGTGTGGAAAATTATATGCCCCTAGGTAGGGAGAATGCTAAGCTGGATCTCAATACTAATAAAAAGTCGTTACAAAATCACAAATTTTCTACTTTAAAACCAAATTCTCTGCTTTAAAAACAAAAATTATAGAAAATAATGTTTTCTAAGAAAATTTTTGTTTTTAAAGTAGAAAACCACACACCACAATTTGACGTCGATTCAATGTTTAATTGATGATCATTTCTTGTTGGGCAATTAACAATTTATTTATAAAGAATAAAATAGATTGTATGTTTCTTAAAATTATATATACCAAAAAGATTTGGTAGTATTAATTATAGAAAATATATTATCTGAAAAATAAGCGAATTAAAAACTCTATTGTTTGGATGCTCAAAAGTATTATTACACAATCGAGAAATTTAGCTTCTAATATCAGGAATACAGCGAAGCTCGTTTATGTTTAGAATCCTGGTAAAAAAATGTTTCATGCCTGAATATGTATAAATATGTATATGTATAAACATACACGCATAAATATATTCATAAATGTATAATTAGGAGACTAGGGCATCGTAAATCATAAAAATTCAAACTTTCAAAGTGCATCTCAATATAATAATTTTTGTATCATTTTTTAAAATAATGAAAGCATAATGCATATTTTAAAATTTAATAAGTATATTTAGTAAATATTTATTAGTTTTTAAGAAAAAAATTAAAACATATTTTTTAAGAAATGATTCATGGTGCCCCATTCCCGGGATACCATTGGGTCACATTCAAAATAGTAGGATTATGCAAGAAATAATGAGGAAAGCTGAAAAATATTTTCAATTAACTTACACATTCACTAATACAATAAAATATAATTATAACTAATAATTATTAAATAATAAAATAGAAATAAAATAGAATAGAATAAAATAAAATTATAAGAAATGAGAAATAACCATTAATGTAGATAAAAAGGGGCTATGCCCAATTTTAGAAAAATTTGGACTCCGAATGAACAACTTTGAGACATGCCTAAATTTTAAGGTATCAGAAGAGAATCAAAAATTCCATAAGCCCAATTTTAAAGGTTTCCTGAGTGCTAGATCTATCCAAAATTCACTATTATGATTATGTACTACTAGTCTTATCCAATTTCTCTACGTCCAGAGAATCTCTCCGCGGTGACAGCGATAATGGATTGTATCAAAGACATTGAAGTAATATCTAAAATGTATTTGCAGTTCATTAATCCGGCTAAGTTCCTGATCGCGATTCATGTTATGTTACAGAAATTCGGATTTGCTTGTAATGACGGCGATGTCCCTGGAGTTCGTCTTGAGGAGAAAGAGGAGGGGATGCACAAGCGAATGTATCAATCGGAGTACCACGCCCTCTGGTACGGGATCACCCCGAAGCAACTGGTCGTGATGAGATCAAATGTGGGCAATGTGGAAACTATTTAAAAAACAGTCGCGTAAACATTTGGTGACTGGGGAAGAGCTAGATTTCTTGGAACAAAAGCCTAGTTCCACAAGAGTCTCACTCAATATATATGCCTGTTGGTGCATTATAAAAGAAAACATACTGAAACAAAAGAAACGTTACAGTTAAAAATATTGAATCGCAGCCTCATTGTCAAATCAATTAAAATCTTTTGTTTCATACTTTGAGTATCTCTCTTCACTTTTATCGATTAATATATATCACTTATAATTATTCAATTGGGGTCCGAAAAAGGTAGGTTTTAGTATCTTCATCGTCAAAATTGGACATATTCCAAATACTAGATAATTCGAGAAATCGAATAAAACCAGTCCTCTATGGTATATAATACGTGATCATAATAGCGAACTTTGAACAGTAGCACTCAAGGGACTCATTTTACAAAGTTATGTACATGGAACTTTTTAATCCTTTTTTTATGCTCTACAATTCTAACTAGGTCTCAATGCTGTTCAGCCGGGGCCTAAACTGAACATAGTCCTTTATTACGATAAAATAAAATTAATTGCTTAGAAGTATAACCTGCCCTTTTAGTATATATATTTTTTGTATTGTTTCATCATGAATATTTAATGTATGACCCATGGTACCCTAACTATACATTTAATTATACATTTAATAGAAAACTAAATGTTTAATAAAAAATAAATGTTAGACTATTACTTGTAAAGTAGTAAGTTGAAAAAAAATATGCAAAAACTTGTATCTTATCTTCATATATGTATCTACTACAAAAATAATATTAATATATTTTTATGTGGTTAAAAAGTTACTTTATATCACGAAAACCATTAATAATCGATGCTTTTTGATATAGTGAAATTTAATTATCACCACCTATCTGCCACCTAAATAAAAAGTATGGGCAATGAAATAATAGTCGTATTGTACTAGTGGTATTAGTTTAAACATTCTAGAATATGTTAAACAATCGATGACCCATGGTCCCCTATATATGAAATATGTCCGTACATGTTCATACATCCTTCTTTCTTTTGTAAAATTACTTTTTAATATAATAGAAATAATAATAGTCATGTGAATACATAAAAAATAATTAAAAGGATAATTTTCGCAATGTTTGTTTTATAAAAAAACAAGTTTGGAAAAATGTAAAAAAAATTGCTCTTATATAATTATGCATAATTTTATGTAATTATACGTAAGTAATTTTTTTACATTTTTTAAACTTGATTTTTTTCTAAAACAAATAGTGCGAAAATTACCTTTTTAATTATTTTTAATATTTTCACATTACTATTATTATTTCTGTTATACTAAAAATTTTATAAAAGAAAAAAGGATATAAACATGTACATATTTCATATATAATTATATAATTATGAATATTTATGCGTGTTTATGTATGTTTATACATATTTATACATATATTTATACATATATTCATGCATAAAAATTTTTTTACTGTATTCATTGTTTAAAATTACTAATTAATGTTTATTTTCTACAAATAAGACTTTTTATTAAAAATTTCCTTGTACGAATACTTTTTATACTCACTGTACATCAAGATTAAGGTTATCGGAAATGAGTTCATGGTTTTCAAGATTTATCGCGCGCATTCATATTTATAAAGGAAAGCTCTCTATTAGAGATAGATGCCTGATATGATAGTGGCGTTTCTGTTGAACTAATACACGCTATCTATTGATTTCACTTTGAATTTATTGCTCTTGGATTGAAAATTATTTAGTGAAAAATTCATTATTAGATCTTGTTTTTAGATCTTCGTTGTAAAATAAATTGTAGAATCAGATGTTTTCAAGTTTCGTTGAACTTTTAAATCTTATTTATTATTATAAGAAGTAAATATTTGACGATAAATTCTTCATGCATGATAAAATAAGATCGTACTAATAGAAAAATACAATGTACATTATTGAATTGCTTAATTTAGAAGTTAAATTTGATGATTGTAAAACCGTAAGATATATAAATGGTGGAAATTGTAATATGAGATACCCAAGATATTTCTAATATGAAATAATCTATGTTATAGTGAAAATTGTTACTAAAATAAAATGTTATTGTACAATAAAAAGGACAATCGGAAAGAACATCGTGAGTGTTTATTTCTCCGATGTTTGATTTTAATTGAAGACGAGTATGAGTAGGTACAATGCATCGTATGCTCATTTTGCGCGTATACTGGTTGTGTTTGTTTGTATTTTACAAACATTAAATAAAGTTTTTGTAATACTGATGTACTCTGAATTTTATTATTGATTTCTCGAGGTATCTAATAGAAGCACAACTTTTGACTTTGACTTTGCAATTTATATTTTTTTAATTTTCAAAAAACATAGAATTTGAATTAAATCCTACATAATAACATTATTTTAAAGCTTATTAAATTCCCTTCAAAATGACTTAATATTTTTTTAAATTCTGGCTATAGACTTCTAGCATTTATCCAAAATAAACTTGGTATCTCATAATATAAGCCTTTCCTATACTGAAATATAAATTTTATTTTAAATAATTTAAATATTTCCATTATTTATCTAATTTTCATGCATTTTTTGATCTTAACTTACAGCATAACGATAAATTACTCTTGATAATTGACATGGTGGATAAATAATTCTATTTGATTTTATATAATTTTAGCAACAATGAAAGATCTCGACAATAATAAAGAATTTTGACAATAATAAAGTATTTTGTGCAGAATTGTCGCAATTTACAAATTAATTTAGAGTTAAATTTCGATTACGAGTTATGTGTATATAACATCTTGTCTCTCAATAAAGTATATGCATAACAAATATTATACGTACGAAAAAGTGTACAAAGAATAACAAGCGTATCTTTAATTCGTAATTTATGATCATGATATTGCGAAAATTCCTGATAGTGACGTATGCCGATGTATGTATTTCATGTTACATAGTAACTGTAAATTGGGATGACACAATGTCAATTTTTCATGCTATAAATGTAACAAAATGTATCTGTCGCGTTTCCAGTATCATAAATATATATATATATATATATACACACATATAGAAATCGTTCTCGTGAATCCATTTAGCTTTAAATTATATAAAAAAATGTATCAAAATTTTAATAAATTGAAATTCTTTGATTATATTAAATATGTCATAATTTATATAATAATTTAAGGTGATTTATTGAATTTCAATGTTGCATTCTTCAAAGATTATATAACCGAGTGTATGTATGTACAATTTATTATCGTATATAGATTAAAATAAGAAACATTTTGCGATTCTGAAGTTGTGTTCGGTTCTATAAATCGGAGGCATCCGTAATCATTCTATGTTCACCGAATTCGGAATAATATGTATAACAATTTGGACTATGTTCAGATTCCTACCCAAGTGCCATACAGGTATCACTCTATCCTTGTTGTCACATAATCCTTGTTGTTTACCGAACATTAAATATAGGACGACATGATACCGGCTCTCGGGGAGCACCCAGGTGGGAATCTGAATACGCTCTTGAGTAAAAGAAAAAAGAAGCGTCGTCAAACAAACGAAGAATATCATTTATTTAGAGACAACGGATGTCTCGGTGACAACTTCGATGCAACAACGACATGCCTCAACGAAATTCGTGGTGCTCTTAAAAACGGCCCGTATTTACGACGGGTTTATCAAAACCGCTTGTCACATTAAGAAAAGTAATTGGATATTTTTTTACTACGAGAGTTTATCAGGTAATAATGCATATAGGTATGGCATGTAGATATGAATCTCAGAAAATTTAAAGTAGCATTAAAAAATTCAAATTATCCTGTAATTCGCAATATGAACTCAAAAAGATCTATTATAAATAATTTTCTTTTATTCTTTAAAAATATAAGTGTTGTGTCATGTAACTGAAAAACACTAAAACTATAAAAACATAATAATTATTTTAAACAAACATTCGTGAATCCCATTGAATGTTTAGTATTCGATACTATACATTTATTCTTTATATAGGATAATAATAGGATAATTTGAAATTTATCCTATCGAATACTATATAATAGTATAATATCGAATACTTCAATGGAATTCACGAGTGTCTGTTTAAAATTATTATATGTTTTTATATTTTTAGCGTTTTCCAGTTACATGACACAACACTTATATTTTTAAAGAATGAAAGAAAATTATTTACAGTAGATCTTTTTGAGTTCATATTGAGAATTATTGTAATAATAGGATAATAATAAGTTAGTTTGTAATAGGATAATTTGAAATTTAATGATTAGACATTAGACATTTACAAGAATAATCAAGCAGCAGTTAAGTAAATTGTGTATCGCAAAAATGGTTCGACCATCAAATCCGCGACTTATGGCTCGCGTGCTAGATGCAGTAGCAAATCTTGGTGACAACAGAGGTTCATCAGCTCGCGAAGTTCTCAGTTTTATCCGACATAGCAACGTATCGTCAAAAAATTTGACACTGCAGGTAATATACAAGCGTATAATATTTATCTTAAAAGTTATTATGTGTGCACTTACAAATATTACATCTTAAATATTTTTCTTTAATAATTTGTGTTTATTTATTACAGTAATTCGTGTGTAAAATTTTCAGAATTTCAATTTTCTAGAAGTGAAAATATATTTTTTGTTTCTGTTTAAATTTTTACAATATAAATTTATTTTAAGAAATTGAACTTTAAATAAAAAATTTATAATCTGTTTAAAATTTTGTTCTTTCCTTCTTATTTATGTTATGAACACTTAAAATATCTCTATCATAGATTATTTTTTGAAATAGAAAAAGAGAAAGATAATTTCTGTTATCAATAATAAAACTTAAATAATTTAAATGTTTCTATAACATAGGTACATCGAGCTTTAAAGCATGCAGTAAATGCTGGACTTCTACGACATAGGAGTGGTCGTTATAAAGCACTGGCTACTTTAAATCCTAATTCTGTTTCTAATCCTACTAAGGAATCACCTGCTAATAAGGAATCAGCTAACAATCAGATAAACGAACAAAAAAAATCAAAATCCGATGTAGAAACACCGATTAGCGATGTTGAATCCTTTCAAACACAAGAGCGCAAGTACGTTGAAATTCTTCTACACGCGGAGCGTTGACTCTCCTTTTTCGACTAATTTAAAGTTTCACATTTCAAAGATAACAATACTCTTTGACAAATTTAAACTTTTTTTCTAGACTATGAACAAGTGATTTTTATATAGTTTTGGTCATTAAAAACGAATCCATAAATAAAATTGCTCTATTACGTCAAGTTTTTGAGAAAATTGATACCAAAAATGGCATTTTTGTGTTTTTTGAAATATTCAAAAACGTTATGTGATGGAGCAATTTCATTCATGGATTCGTTTTCAGCAACAAAAATCTATAAGATTCACTTTATTGGCGACTTTATGCAAGAAATAATAGTTACACAAAGATGAAGAGAATTAAAATCCATAGATAAATATAACTCTTTGAACATTGTTTATACAATGTGAATCATCTGCATGTAATAATTTGTGAAGGCTCTTTCTCTTTCTCATTCTCTCTCTTTCTCTCATTATGAATCTGAAATCACAATTATCATATACAATTTGTTCAAATAATTATCGTTTAAACAATTAACAAAAATTTTATTAGAATGAAAATAATAGCACTATTGATTCTGTGAATTCTGTGGAAAAAATGCATATAAGTAGCGCATTGCATTATTTTTCTGCTTCCATTTGTTATAAAAAAATAGAAAATAACAGGTGATTATTTAATTAAATAATAAATTACGTAAGCGGTTCTTAGAGTGTTATATTTATATATATGAATTTAATTTTCTTTCTCTTCATTGTAACTTCTTGCATACAGCAATCAATAAAGTAAATGATTCTTATAGATCAATAAAATAGGTGACTTTTATAGATATTTTATTATTGAAAACAAATTTATAATTGAAATTATTCTATCATGATTTTTTAGATATTTTAGTTCAATGGACTTAAAATGCCATTTTTAAGTTCAAGTTTTTCGAAAACCTTGCAAGATAGAACAATTTCATTTACGGATTTAGAAAAAATTTATAAAAATCACTTGGTTCCATTTATAGTCTAAAATCCATGTTGGACAGTGTAATTTTTATATATTACACTTATGTTAATTTTTATAAGTAAGATCTATTAAAATTCATTATAATAAATAACGTCTACAATCTGTTATGGACGGATGATAGACTATTATATAAGAAGTTTAACATAATTAAAAATGGCTTGGAAAAAAGACGAAATTAAAATTACTGTGATTATGTTTAATATAATACAGGAAAAAAATTACTCGGCGACGAAATAGTAGACATCATAATACTAAAATAAGAAGGAAATCTCGATGTTCGCCATACATTAGACGAACCAATGCCGCCCAGAATCGAAAGGTGTGTTAATTAGAGTTATTATTATTCGAATAGTTTGAACTACTTTGACAATACATTCAATTTAGTATATATATATATATATATATATACATATAAATGGTTAGACTCTGTTATTAAAGGATATTTCTAATTTAAATATATATATATATATATTTAAATTAGAAATATCCTTTAATAACAGAGTCTAATCACGAAAACGATTTCGAAATTTTTCGTCAAAATTATGCGAATGAAAAAAGATATGATTATCTTATTTTGCAATAGTGCGAGAAAGAAAAAGATATGTGCCATCTTGCTCTGATTATAATGCGATTTAATGAAAAAAAAACAAATCGTAGATTGCTATCTCATGACCAAACTCTGAGGATTTCAAATCTAAATGTGTTTATGTTTATTCGACTTTTGTTTTTATATCTTTTAAGAATAAGAATTCAAATACTAATATTATATGCATATACAGAGTGTCCCAGAATAATCGCTAAATATTTTGTGCGCAGGTAGAGCGAACTAAACCGAGTTAAAAAGTCCTGTATTTTGCAATTTTCATAATAGTTAACAAGATATTAATTGCTAAAAATTACCGAAAATTAATCTTTAATAATTTTTATTCGAATACTATCAACTTTACAAAAACACTGCAACAGATAAAAATTGTTTATTTTCTTTTCATAGAGCTCTAAAAATTTTTTAAGAATTTTTTAATACACCGTATTTTCTCATGTTGACAAAAATAAGAAAATGCAGTATTAAAAAATTATTTAAAAATTCTGAAAAAATTCATAGAGCTCTATAAAAAGAAAATAAGCAATTTTTGTCATTTGCAATTTTTATCTAAAGTTGATAGTATTTGAGTATTATTTATTTAGTAAAAAATTATTAAAGATTAATTTTCAACAATTAAACAAAATGAAAAACGGGCAATTAAGAGCCTAAATTCGCAATAATTGGACCAATTATATCAACATATATTTCTCAGTATTACATATATATATATATATATATATATATATATATATATATATATAATATATAAAACAAAATGCTCTGTTTTCAAGATAAAAGTAGTATACGATGATCTCAGCCACATTGTATATCACGTATTTAAAATAAAACGTTACAAATTTTTATCTCAGAAACATTGAGAAAAATTGTTTGGAAAAGAGTTGTAGGATTCAAAAAGGTCTGATCTTATCAGTTTGATCTTAGGTGGTATCGTCAAGGTCACATCGATTTTTTTTAGAGATACCTTACTTTTGTTTCCAGAATCTAATAGCTGATGTTGAAAGTTTTTTAAAATATCATAATTAAGTTCATTTTCATTAAGTACTTTTCGAATTATAACCTAAGCCCAGATAGCACAATTTCATTCTAGGAATGTTCTATAAATATTTTTTGAGAATTTTGGAATATATTCTTAAAAGAAGTGTGTAAAATGAAAAAACCTTCTAAGAATATTCATAGCATAAGAAATTGGGACTATTTTCAGAATTCCAGAAAAATCCATAGAATGTTCCATTAAATCATCATAGAATGTTCTAAGAACTTATAGGAATGTTATTATAGAATCTTCTAAGAACATAACAGGAATGTCTGTATCAGTGCTGGAATTTATTTGCAACTTTCGGCCGATTTTCAGCTGATTTCCATACTTTTCCTTACCAATTCGCATTCTAAATGCCGGTCGACATTTAAACTAGTTGCGCGCGGGTTGGTGAAGTAAGGAATGGGAACCAAACTGAAATCGGTCGAAAATTGCAAGTAAATTCCAGTACTGATCTATATATAGAAAATGTTTCAATCAAAATGTTGTAATCTATATCCACGCAAATATCACTAATAGAAGTTATTAATTTACAAAAAAATAAAGAAAGCTCAAAGATTTTAATGAACATACTATCCGTGTAATGTATTTTTTTTTATAAGTTGAAGCATTATGAGGAAATTTATATGTATAAAATCGCATTAATTCATTGAAATTATTATTATTAACTTTAAGAATTTGTTAATGACTTTAAGAACTTCAAAATTTGTTAATGGTTTGTCTTTCTTTATAAAGATTCAATATCATTGAACACAAAAGAAAAGTTTTTATTTCAATATAAAATTTTTAAAAAATTAAGTAATTTTTAAATATCATGTACACATAAATAAATACTCATAAATTGTACATCAATTTTTTTCCATTTTATTAATTATAAAATATATAAAATATATAATATATGTAATAAATATATAATATATGTATATGAGAAACGTAAACAGTTTTTTATATTGATATCTCAATATTAATACATATATGTATAATTGACAATATAAGCAATTACATTGAAAAAAACATAAAGAATATAATATATTAAAATTATCTTTAAATATTATATATTAAGTGTGTTTCTCAATAAAAAGAATTTTTCTTGCCTCATTATAACAAATTTAATCTTTGGTAGATATGTAGTTTAATAATATTTTAATAATATTTTCTGAACATTTTGATGTAATAGGACAACAATGGAATAACATTTGCATAATACTTGCATAGTAACTTGCTTGGCGCTCTCATAGGTTTCGCAAATAATTTTTAGCTCACTTCGAAAATAAAATATCAAACACAAATTATAAAGAAAGTTTGTAATAAATTTGCTATTTTTAGAAATTAAGACTCTCTGGCTTTGATTTCATATCTTGAACGTTCTTTGGACCTTCTTCTATTGAATCTTCTTGAAAGTTTGAATGACGTACTGCACATTTGTGCATTTGTATCGAAACATTCAATCTTAGTTTTTTCGATTGTCTATCTTTCGCTTTGACTAACCATGATTTTACTATAACTTCAATGTCCGCAAGTGACACTTTATGTGCTTTTTGTATGTATATATATATATATATATATATATATATATAACAAGTCATTTAACAATATTATTTATCATTAGCTATTTACAATACATATGAATGCATACCTAAAATTGTAGATGTAACAGAAAGCATCGAAAAATTTTTTTTGCCTTCAAAGCCAATCCAACTGTACGTTTGAGCAATGCAGCATCGGAAAATAATTTTTGAAGAATTTTTCTTCACTTTTATATGATGTTCTTCCTATCTTTATCAGTTGTTTAACCTTTAATCAGAATAATCAAAATAATATTTAATAGAAATTTATTCACAAAATTACACAAAATACTATATTTTTTTACTTCCAAATTTGTTTGCATCTTCTTTATTCAGTAAATAAGCCTCTAATTTTTGCTTCTTTGATTCTGTCTTTAAAGGAAATGCGAATTTGTCTAATACAGTATCTAGTTCTGTAGATAATTTAGTCTCGTCTTTAGCACAAATATTTGCAATCGGAACACTCATACCTTGCGACATTTGTATAATTCTTAATTGTATCATGTTGCTTAAACATGTTTAAAAGTTTTGGTATTTGTTCCTTAAAGTTATCATCTAAAATAAAATTATAACTGAATCGAGAAATAAAATGAAAAAAAAAAATAAGTTTTCTAATAGGATTTTGTGTTTGCAACAGAAAAATGTGCTATTTTTTCCTTGGATTAAATTGATATATCATACCATTGTTAGTCTTATTATAATTTATGTTCTTTTGCAGTCACTTCATCTGCAGTATCATCTATTGCGTTTATTTTCTGAGAATTTATTAAAATATATACTATATATAAAGATATATTATATAAAATACATATATAAGTGACATGTTTACAAGAAAATTAATTAATTAATTAAATGATTTTATCGAAATGATTTTATCGCTTCTATGGGAGCAATTAGTCATTATTGACGTTTCAAACAAACGTGGCATATTTTTTGATGGATCTATACAAGATATGTTTTTTAAAATTGATGTCCTTATGTGATGTTATTATGTGATGAGATTGTAGCTGATTACGAAAATTTTTGATCTATTCTGTCTTTTAATTATTAAATTAGTTTTAGGAACAGACTCTACCTTTATTATATTCTCCTTTCTGCACATACTTTGTACATGAAAAAAAACCAGTATGGCTTTTAGTATATGTAATAAAAGATTTTGCTGGAGCGTCACAAATAAAACCTTTAGTAAATGGTAAGATGTATGATACATAAATCCATTTTGTATTAATTGTATTGCCTCTATCACAAAATCTTTTAAGAAGTCATTTGCATTAGAAAGTTTTTCATGAAGCCATGATATATCTCAACAACAGAAATTTGGATGAAATAGAGCACAATATTGGATAAATTTGGCTACTTAAACTCTTACTTAAGGGCAGACCATCAATATTAATTAATAAGTCTGTTCTATAGTAGAAGTAGTTTATTTGTAAAAGAAATAAGTCTGTCTACTACCTGTTTTTTATTCCTATGTGTGAATACATCCCTGGTTCTAAAGGCTTACACACATTAGTTCGAGGAGTAGAAAATAATGTTCTAGGGTCACTAGATAAAGTTGAATGACCCCCTGATGATTTTAATCTTTTCAGTAAATCTTTTGAGTGACTATGACTTATATTATTTGTAATAGCTCATAAACGTAATTCTTCTTTAGTCATTTTCTTAAGTCATTTTCATTGTTATCGATGCTAATTGAAGAATTTAAACTTTTTACACTGCTACAAGACATATTTGGTAAACTATCATTAGAATAATTATGTGTATTATTAGAAATATTCTCTAAAATATCAGAAATTTCATTAAAATCAATATCATCGTTGTTATTATTATTAGTTCCAGTATTGATATTATTATCAGTATGATCATTATTGTCAATATTATTAATATTTGTAGTATTCTGCAGTTGTGTTTTAATGAAATAGCCATATTGCGGCTTACCTTTCTATAAATGTCATCTTTAAATGGTGCATATTTTTATACAATAATAATTAATAAAAAAGATAAATAATGATTAATAATGTTAAATAAATCATGAATAATAAAATATACAGCCCTATTGCATACAATTATTATACATGTATATACATATTCGATACTACTACATGTATTTGATAAGACACAACTATTACTAGATATATGCACTACTGATTTGGGATAATGAAAATACAAACTACAAATTTAGTTAATTGTGTGCAAGATATTAAGATTCGAGAAAAAGTGTAAAGCAAATAACCTATAAATACTTGAATATAACACAGTACATGGAATAGAGAATCATTTAAATTCTTCTTACATAAAAGATTCTTCTCCTTCGTGTCCTGGATATATGTTTCACTTCAGTGAATCAAATTAGTATTTCTTGGATGAATGTGGACTTAATTGTCTCCTTGAGGACAAAGGAGAACATGGGATAACATACAAGATCGAGAAACCGTCTGATCACGTGACTGGTCACACGATTGTGAGGAAGAATTTTCTTTGATTAATCACAGATTGCAGCACAGGTCGCGTACAGCATTCTCTTGCAGAAAAGAATATTCCTAGAACATTCAAAATGTTCACTAAATTTTGAATGTTTTAGGAATATTCTATAAATATTCAATATGAATATTCTCGAAAAAGGATACGGACATAGAATATTCGTAGAACTTTGTGTGCTGTCTGAGAAGGCTTGCAAGTTATAGTACTGCTAGCATTAGCATTATTCAAGGTGGCACATCCAAAAGAACTTTGTGAATGTTGTTCAGGATCACAACCTGGACATTTGTCAAGATCAAAACCATTGTACCTGTTATTTTCATTTTTACATAAAAATAAATTTTTAGTGCAAAAATGAACATAAGAAAAATAATTTCTAATAGCTTCATAACAAATGTTATCCAGGACATGATTCTAAATAACATTCAAAAGATTTTAGTCATCGATCGAACACTGTGGGTAATATTAATATCGATGGTAATCTTCAAGCATCATAACTCGAAAAGTTTTCAATAAAGTATAACTTTATTATAGTGTTTTGAAAACTTCTTGACATCAGCTATTAGATTCTGACAAAAATAGAGTGTCACGTTTAAAAAAATCAATTTGCTCTGACTTTGGCGACGCCATCCAAAGTCAAACTGATAAGATCAATAAATAGATCTTTTTGAATTCTATAACTTTTTGTTTGAATAATTTTTCTGAATAATGCTGTGTTTCCGAGTAAAATTTGTAATTTTATTTTGAACACTCGGTATAAAGGGATATTATTTTTTAAAGATATTCTAATAATATAAATGCTAATCATTTTATCTTTATGTTTCGAGCTAAAAGAATTTAGAACAAATTCCAATAAGAATCTATTGTGACATAGGCAATTACACGAGACTCTATGCTAATGCAAAGAGACGGAAAAATTAAACATAAAGCCAATATTTTTGCAGAACATTTAAAGAAAGATTATAAATAATATATTTGAATAAAATAAATTATAATCATTTACTTTTATTTGATTATGTAAATATAATATAATTGAATAAAATAAATGATATATACCGGATGGTTTGTGGATTATCGCTGTGTTCTCATCCATTGCTAATGTCAAAGTTTCTGAATCTTGTCGTTTATTTCATCAGGGCGAAGAGCTGATGTATAGTAGTGAGAACATAGTGATAACTCGTAAATCTTCTGATATCTTTGAAGGTAATACCCATAAAAGTCTCATTGGTAGTACAAATAAGTTTCAGCCGTTTTTTATCAAAAATTAAGCATTTATTGTGAAAGAACGGTACATAATGTTTTATTCAAAATAATGGTCATCGCTAGCCACTACTTTTTCCCATCTTTCTGATAGCATGTGGATACCGCGTCGGAAGAACGCTTCATCTTTTGAGGCTATCCAATCATCGATACAATTTTTGGTATCTTCATATGATGTGAAGTGCTGCTCAGACAGGCCATGCATCATCGATTGGAACAAGTGGTAGTCGGA
>Ga0157363_1002822_pt1 | contig 15469 bp, 2 predicted proteins | sample AttsexASBM1_FD_111477 | JGI IMG/M metagenome (GOLD analysis project Ga0157363, IMG submission 111477) | Fungus gardens microbial communities from leaf cutter ant in Ribeirão Preto, State of São Paulo, Brazil - Atta sexdens ASBM1 | ecosystem: Host-associated > Fungi > Mycelium > Unclassified ...
AAACTGAAAAGGAGCTTGCAGAACAGCTTGGCGTTACGCAGCAAGCCATTTCCATACGATTACATACGAATAAAGATTGAATTTTACAAAAAAAGCTCAGAACTTTTTTGTACACCTAATATAATATAAATATAAAAATATAATATAACAATATAATGTAATATTAATAAAATAAAATAATGAAACAAAATAAAATTAAAAATAAAATTAATTAATTTAATTAATTAATTAATTAATTAAATTAAAAAAATAAATAAAATAAATAAAATTAGAAAAATTAAAAAAATGAAATAAAATAATATTAATATAATAAAATATAATATAATATAAAAATATAATATAACTTTTATAATAACAATAATTATATTAAGATTCTCGAATTTTAAACAATACAAAAAAATAAATATAATAGGCTAATGAAAGTCAGCAACGATAAACGGTGCAATTATTTAGTGAACAATCAATACTCAGATATTGGATTGATATCTTCTTTAATTTGAATGTTTCGACTCTCTTTGGAGTCCTCCTCAGCAAGAATGATACAATCCTAACAGCAAACAGTCGATATGTCGACTGTAAGTTGACTTTGCTAAGTCAAGCCTTTAAAATAACTGTAAGAGTCGACTTTGTACAGACGTCCTTCTATCGATTTTGGACATCTAGTGTGATTTACGCTCATAAAATCTTAAATGTGGAATCATTTCGTCCTTGTTGTTAACTATAGTTAAACAAGGATGAATGCTGTTTATGAGCGTGTGAGCATAAATCGGACCACAGCCTAGAAGATAGTTGACTTAAAGTCAGCTTTAAAGTGGGACATTGTATGATTTAGAGACGTCTGTGCAAGTCGTCTAAAGTCGACATCCATTTTTCACACGTATAGAAGCTATAGTCGACTCAGAGTTGACTTAGAATCGACTTTGTGCTGTTAGGGTAGCTTACATGCCCATAATTCTTAAGTCACTCGCAAATTGATAAAGATGTAGCATTGTTAATCATCACAGAACATGAAGCATTGCACTGAAGCTTTGTTGAACATATTAAAATGTACTTAAAATGTAGAATTGTTAAAATCGAATATAAAGATCACACATTTTTAGAACACACGTCCGTGTACGACATGTCATTTAGATATTACTACATAACGAATAATGCACAAGTAAATCAACCAATCAAAGGCTGTTTTCCAGTTAGGACACAGAACATTACACGGACCTAGTTTCCACCGAGAAAGGTAAGAACCAATAGTTGAGTATTCCCCTGTTACAGTCGAACGACAGGAAAATGCTCGACTATAGTTGATTCTTACATTCTGATCTGGATTAAACTCTCGATGGATAGAGGTTTGTTCGCATCGTATACTCTAAATTAACTCAGAGAGCACTTGGATCACAGGTAAAGTGGCAGTTGGAGCAGTTGCATTCATGTTCTCCATTCATGTGTTGTTCAGTGACATGAACCGATTTAAGACAAGTGAGCATGTCATCCAATCTAATCTGTGAGATCACTCGACTAGAGCACTAGAAACATAGGTATTCGCGTTCACCATTTTTATTCCTTTTCTCACTCCTTGCTCTGTCGCCATTCCATCACTGAGACGAGTTATGATCATTACAGGTTATGATTTATATTTGCTGCTTGAAATTTTGTAGCTCCTTTCATTCCATTTTTACTCTCAAAATCAATTGAATATCTATTGTAATATTAACAATATAACAGGACCTGAAGAGTATCTGGCATTCAGGTTATTTCTAGATAAGGTGACAAATATGTATTATATGTCAATTTGAAGAAAAGGATTGAAATTTCTCATCTACAAGGAAGTATAGTGATGTTTATTCACAAGTCATGTATTTATTTTACAGCAATACATACAAATTGTTGATACGAATATTATCCCCAGGAAATTTAAATAATCGAATATCTTTTTCTGATTTATTAATACAGTTTACGCAACACAAGATATTTTATAAATTTTTTTGCCTCCATTAATATATAATATATAATATTTCAGTTTTTTATATCCTTCTTTTCATCTCTTAATCTTAAATCTTGGTAAAATTTCGAAGTAGAAATATATAAATAGAAGTTACAAGATTTTCAACGGCTTAGAAGCTATAACCTCTAACAATCATAATCTATATAATAACTGTAACCGATCATAATCTTCTCAACTCAGCGGCGAAATGGGAACAGAGCAAGGAATGAAGAAAGAAATATAAATGGCGGATTTGCGAATACTCATGTTTATAGTGCCTTACTTGCACGAATCGGATTGTGTCTCGTTTCGTTTCGGGTATTTTGTGTTACCTTGATTATTTGAAAAGCGTTTTCAAATACAAAATAAACGTTTTTAATAAATATAAAAGTTATATAAAGATTTTGCGTTTCGCGGGTTTTCTTCATGTCCAGATCCATTCTTGGAATGTCTGATGAAGTGGACTGCAAGGTTCACGAAACGTTGGCATTCCAAGAATGAATTTGGCCATGGAAGAAACTCGCGAAACGCAAAATCTTTATATATATAGAAAGCATGGAAGTCTCAAGAATAGTTATATTATATTTTTATATTATATTATATTTTATTTTATTGTATTAATATTATTTTATTGATATTATATTATATTGTTATATATTATATTTTTATATAAAAAATGCATTTATTAAATGCGTTTTCATACAAAATGAATCTGAAATACTTTTTCCGATACAGTACGTTTTTAACCATTATGCATACATGTCCCAATCATATTACCTTCTGAAGTAAGGCAAATGGAGCGTGTTCTTAATTGATTCATGGAGTATGCTCTAACGCGACGCGAACATCTAGGGGAGGCACTATTTGCGCTATGGACGCAAACGCTATCAACGCTGTTTTTGAAACCAATAGCGTGATAGCAAATTCCCTGAATGATCTTAGCGTAACATTTAACCAGAGAGACATATTCGTCGAAATTAAGTTAATATAGGGGATTCTGTTTTTAATCACCAACCAAATTTCCCCCTATAATTAAAATTTTTAAGGTTTTGTAAAATATTTGTAACGTAAATTTTTAATTTTCTCGTAATAAATAACAGAACGCAATCTCAATCTCTATGATGATTTGCTGCTAGGCCGGAATGAACAATGTAAACTAGATCAAAAAATTAATAGTCACACTAAGTAAATTAATCAGATAAAAGGAAAAATCCTTGAGCATGGTCGATTTCACAAAAAGAAGCATATTTATTAGGTAAAAGTTCATGGCGTTTTTTTAATGCCATCTAACGAGAAAAACACCACGAATTTTTTCCCATGTCTAATATATCTAATAAGGCTCTGTAGCGGAATACTCTGCCGCGCTATACCGCAATAGTAATTTTTTTCCATATACGGGAATTAAAAATTGCCAGTAACAAGATATCTCTGATTTTTACATTTATAATGAAATCAAATACACAAGTTGAATTTCGTAGAAACTTTGAAAAGTTAAAGATGATACACAAACAAGAATTACGTTCACTCCAGCCTAGTGGCAAGTCATCAGCAAAGATTAAAATTGAAATTGCATTCATTATGATAAAATTTGAAATTCACACATTACGTATGTACGTTTACTCTACGAAATTCTAAGAGAGAAAAGTTTGATGCCATTCGAGAATAGAATCCCCTCAATCATTCACAATCTAACTTTGACGAATGTTAAACGCTACCAACGCTACATTAGGATTCACGGATTTGTAAACACTATCTCGGAAGGAATAGCGTTGATAGCCCGCAGTTGTGACGTAACATGCTACTATTAATGATGATCGTGTTTGTTAGTGCTATCTGCAACTCCGACCAGTTTGTAACGCTAAATAACGCAAATAGCATCCTAGTCATCATATTGGTTCCGGTGACGCGAACATATTAGAGCGTATTGGGCATGTTGGAGCATGCGACGCGAACAAACCTTAGGCTATTGTGTTCCACACACAGACTTTTATTATAACATTAAACTGCTAATTCCTCATTTTTCCTGTTGTTAGAGAGTATGTATTACTTGTGATACATGCACATTGTAAAACCACGCATGAGCAAAACACCTTATGTTTATATACTTATATATAAACATATACATATATTCGAAGAAGTTATATATACATACAGAATGAACAAAATTAGGCTTATTCAATGCATGAAATAAACAATGGTGCACATGATTCGTAACAGTTCGTGAAAATTAAAAGTTAGATGACATATTGATTCTTCTCTTAAGAAGAACCAATATACTTAAGAACCAATTATAGAGAGATTGATCACATGATCTATTGATCTCTTCTTCTATATATCTACTATCTCTCTTCTATACATGATGATTTTCCATTGCGCATTCACTGCGCGCAGGCAATACTTTTATATAAAGAAAAGTGGGGAGTTGGCAGTCTAGTGTTATAATAGTCTGGGATCGATTGTGGATTTTAAAAGGAAGTGAAAATTATAAAAGTGAGCAAAGATTACTAGGTATTGATCAATTGAATTATGAATATACTAGTGAATTTGCTCACTTTTGTAATTTTCACCTCATTTGAAGATATATAACCTCTGTAGTTCCACATGTATGAAATATTGGAATGCCATTTATGCCTACGCAGGGCCATTAAATTGTCATGATTTTTGCGTTATCATTTAGCATTTGTGGAGTTACATGACATTTTCTCAAAAAACTAGAAAAACTAGAAAAACTAGAAAAACTGAAAAATGTTCGTGCTAATCAAAAATAGGAGCACAAACTCTTACATAACGCATAACATAGTGCATAAGAAAATGAACCAATAAAAGTCCTTTATTTTCTTCCTTTTTATGAAATAAAGAACTCTGATTGGTTGATTTTTTTTATTTTTATGTTTCATGTTTTATGCGTTATATAAGAATCTGTACTTCCCGCTATTAAGTTCGTCCATAAATCCATGCCACAAATTTATGGATTTACAACTATCGGAGACAAAATTTCTGTGACAATAACCTTAAGACGTGAACTTAAACCGATGAGCCAATCAGGATACTGCTATAGATCTACGTAAACTAATGGAAATAGAAATAGTAGTAAACTAATTTATAAGGCGAATTTTAATGCCGTTGAAATTCGCCTTATTGCAAGGTTATTGCGAGGATAAGTTGACTTATGGATAAGTTTACTGCTATTTCGATTTTCAGTAAATTACATAAATTTAAAGCAATATCCTGATTGACTCATCGGCTTAAGTTTACATCTTACGCATACTGTTACGGAATTTTGTCTGCGGCAGCCTTTACTAATCAAAATACAAATTGAAATCGTGTTGCCTAAGAGTTTTTGTTAGTACCAACATTTTCCAGTCTAGTTTTTCGGGAAAATGTCATGTAATCATTTGGCTACGAAAATGAAGAACTAATATTCAATATGGTCATCGTTTCCGTTTGCCATGAGAGCATCACATGCTGGAACACCACACGCTGAAACAAAAGAAGCTATAGCTCTGTGCTTAGGATGCGCTCCTATGAGATACAGAACTGTGGAACATTTTCTGTTGCAAATTTATTTCTTTCATGGATTCCGCCAATGTCTGCGTATGTGCATGTACATAACTCATAAAAACTAACCTCATTATGCGTACTGCTCGACACTATGAAAAACTAAGTACAAGCATGTAAAACAATGTCAATGTCACCAACTTTTCAAAAAGTTATATGACAACTGTACTTATTTTGCAATATACTCTTCAAAAATCACTAATTCTGAAAAAATTATAACTTAAATAAAAATAAAAATCATCTAAATAAAAATCATAAATCTATTATTGATACACTAAATATAATTATTGTATAAGAATAAGAATGGAAGATTACAATGTATTCTGGTGTTGATTATGAAACTCAACTGCATTTCAACAGATATCTTACACAATGGAACACAGTAACATCTCTGTGTCCTAGCTGGAAAACAGCTCCAGTTACCTACAGCGATCATCTATCTGGTAAGGAATGCAGCCTTATGTTATCCTTGTTTAACGTTTAAATAACAAAAATGAAGTGATTCCTGGCACTCGGGAATCTGGAGATTGATTCTTGAAACGAGGTGAAAATTATAAAAGTAAACGAATTTACTAGAATATTGATAATTTCATTGGTCAACACCTAATAAATTTACTCATTTTTATAATTTATAATTTTTATCCCCTGAACATAAATACGGAGATCAATATGGTCAGAATACGAATAAAATATACAGAAAAGCGAAAATGTAAATCAAGATCAAAATAGGTAACGCAAAACAAGATCAGCAATATCCCTATATATATATATATATATATATATATGTGTGATTTCCGATTCGCAGGAATTTATTTTCCTATATTTCCCACCGAGCGATGCGGAATCAATGTAAGCCAATGGTTGCGTTCAGCGAACTCAACAGTTGAGTGAGCAACGCTCGCTACTATTGAGTGAACAGTGCTCGCTACTATTAATGTATTTTTCCAAATCCAAAATGCTGATTGAATGATCTAAAAGAATACTCTAATAACAGCTCACTCAATTATTGAACGCAGCTAATGACGAACTATTTCGGTAGATCTAATGAAAGTGATCTACGGGAAAACTCTTACAAATGATCAGAAATTGCGCATTCCGCAAATTACGCTCAATAGGATATAGGAAAATACATTTTAGCGGAACGGAATCGACGGAATAAAAGATCAATCACGACCAATCACGAACATTCCGCAGGTTTCCATCCCATGGGAGCGCACCCTAAATTCTAAGGACTTCTTGAAAAGTATCGTATACAAAAAATTAGGGAAATGCTATAATATATGTAACGCATACTATAATATTTCTCTAGTTTTTCATATGCAATATTTCGAAAATAGAGGCCAAGAATCATAAGAGTGTAATTACATGAAGTACTGTACGCGGTACGCGATACACTAATGGTACAGTAACTATCTAGGCAACTAAAAATCGCATACCGAGTATTTCTTTCGCTGATATTACATGGAGTGGTTTGCGGCATGAGCTAGTGACAAACTCACATTAGTATGAATTTTTTTTAATATATTAACTTATTTTTGTACACATTTTATCAGTACTCTTATTTTTTAACAAATTTATTTAATAATTGCGTTTAAATCAATTAATTTAATTAAAAAGTGCATAGCAGTGTATAGTAATGTGAGTTTATTACTAGCCCGTGGCGTAAATCGCGCTCCATGTAACTAGTTGCTTAATTAGTTACTATTAGTTACTGTACTGCGTACTGCGTTTCATGTAATCGTATCCTAAGGGAGCGTTTATTGGCCGTATTCGCATGTCATAATTTGTAAGAATTGACCAATCACCTTAGAATATTCCTTTCTTACAATCAAATGAGGGAGAAATTCTTGACTGTGATCACGGAGCAATATGAAGGAGATCAAACTCGAGGTCTGAAACCACGTGACAATACTTCCAACTTTTTCCGACATGATAGTATTAAATCACATCTGCCGGATTTTCCATGTGTTTTCCTACACCGTGTTTCGAGCTCACTTTTTTCGTGACAAGCCGCTTAAGTTTGATCAACTTCTTATTATTCCATAACTGTCACTTAGTTCCAACGAGAGTTTAATCCGGATCAGAATGTAAGAATCAACCAACTACAATCGAGTTATTCCCATGTTATAGTCTAATGAGAGGGGAATACTCGACTGTAGTGATTGGTTCTTAGTAGTTGATTGGTTCTTACATTCTGATTAAGATTAAACCCTCGGTGGAAACTAGGCCAGTGACACAGTATAAGTATATACAGTATGGACACTGCGTACAACATGGACATGCTAAGCATTAGCATTTTTGATGTAGAGTCTCAGAAACTTATACTCGTATTCACAGTCAGGCCTTATATTTAAGGCTTCCTTGAATTTATCTTTAGATACTCTACGAATTATTTCATTGGCTACTGAGCATCTAAAGATAAATTTAAGGAAGCCTTAAATACAAGGTCTAATTATGAATATGGGCATTAGGAATAAAGGGACGAAGCACAAAGTTCTATTTTAGGTGTGGGAGGGGAACTTAGACCTGTGCGGGGAATCATTTTTCGCCGTCTTAGTTTCAAATAACTTACACTTGGGCTGTCAAAGTCTCGCTACAAATGCTTTGAAGCATCCCATATAGCACAGAAAGATTGCAGAAACATTGCTGAATGATTTCACTGAAACATTACAATATTGCATGGTGGTTGCGAAATGTTGCTGAATCGTTGCAAAATTCCAATAATGTTAAGATGTCCGCTTTTGTTATATTGCAACAAAATATTCCAGCAATATTGCAATGTAATGTATTTGGATAAATTTTTTACGAAGATTCTAAAATGAAAACTATTTCTGTACATATATCTCACTAATTTTAATTTTTCTACAAATCGCATTTCTAGTGATATATGCTTTCCAAAAGTAATTTTTTATGATAAAACCATAAAATATTCCAATAAATGTAATATTAATTCTGAAGAATAAAGCATAAAGATAAAGCATGTGTGTACCCGAATAAACTATAAATATTATCCACATTAATTAGTCGCTTGGTAAAGATTAAGTTAATCGCAGTGATTCTCTTTAATTCGAAACTACTCCAAATTAATTGAAATCGATTAAAAAATGACGGTATGAAATTTATCAATAAAGTTGAAGCGCTGATTTATTTTTGCGTTCACATCAGGCACAAATACATCATCGATCACATAATTAATATTTCGATAAATCGTTTTCAGCAACTAATTGCTTAGCATCTTATCCGATAATGTTGATTGTAAACTCGATATTATATAATCTTTTGATTTCATATTTAAAATAAATATAAAACTTAGCTAATAAATGGCCGTCAAATAATAGATCAATAATTTTTTTATTTAAATATAAAATGAATTATATTAATTATATCATAAAAACAACTGTTAAACTAAAAGACTCTACTACATAAATATTATAAAAACTTATATTTTTGTATTATTATTATTGTAACAATTAAAGAATTACAATTTGTGGAATATTACAAGCATATTACTGACATTTTGCAGGCATATTGTTAATTTACATTTTTGTAATATCACTGCAATGTTACATTGCAATCTGCAATATTGCAATATTGCAGCAATATTACTTCAATCTTCTGTGCTGTATGGGATTTAATGAACCAATTAGAAGAAAGAATTTTACAAACTAATTAAGAAACGCTTCAAAGTTTTTGCAGCATCGCGTTGATCGTACCGATATATGTCTGTGCTCTGCCTCTCTTTCTCTCTCTCTCTCTCTCTCTCTCTCTCTCTCTCTCTCTCTTTCTGTTTAATATATAATTTCGCTCATTAAAAATTAAGAAAAATGGTAATGTGCATAGTACCAGAGTCAATGACAAATTATTCGGAAAAATGCAAAAATAAATTTCAGAAAGTATTGGAACTAAATATAAAAATTAGTTTGCACAGGTAACAAGTTATATTAATATTATTAATATATAATATTTTTTCTTATTAATATGAAAAAGTACTATTTTTGTTGATACTATTGATATTAGTTTTTGCTAACATTATTGATTCAAAATAGTAAAATATAAAGAAAATTACATTCATCAATATTAGATAACATTACATTTGCTCTAAGACTATCGACAAAAGCTGTAGTGATAGACAAAAGTTTACTAAATTAAGAAAAGGTTCTAGTCAGATTCAAAATTTATGTATTCTTTACCAATTCTTTTGGATAAGGATAAGGAAAAGAAAGAGATATCAAAATAATGCTTTTCGCATTATATTTTTTATATTTCAACAAAAAAAAATTAATTTTTAAAAATGTAGAAAATTGCGGCTGTAGCCTACGGGTAGAGCCTACGCATCAGAGCATGCAGCGCGTATGTGGCCAATTGGCGGGAAATCGACCGTTTATCTGAGACAAATAAACCAATGCAATTATTAAAATGTATTAAATTTGTGGGGCTATGAACCTCATTTTATTTGAAAAAATTTTTAAATTTACAGAATGGTAGCCATTTGAAATTAAATGTCAATTTTCACGAATTTTTTTTACTTTCAACCTGTTCAAAGAAACACGCTGCATGCTCTGATGCGTAGGCTCTACCTGTAGGCTACAGCCACAATTTTCTACATTTTTAAAAATTTTTTTTTTGTTGAAATATAAAAAATATAATGCGAAAAGCATTATTTTGATATCTCTTTCTTTTCCTTATCCTTATCCAAAAGAATTGGTAAAGATACATAAATTTTGAATCTGACTAGAACCTTTCCTTAATTTAATAAACTTTTGTCTATCACTACAGCTTTTGTCGATAGTCTTAGAGCAAATGTAATGTTATCTAATATTGATGAATGTAATTTTCTTTATATTTTACTATTTTGAAACAATAATGTCAGCAGAAACTAATATCAACAAAAATAATATTTTTTTATATTAATAAGAAAAAATATTATATATAATATTAATTTAATTTAAGCAATTCCTGGCTTATAAGTCAATTTCTCCTCCTGCTCGAAGAACAAATTTTGCTGCATTTGATTTTTCTTCTTTTTTCGATTCTTGCTTATTTTGCATGTAATATCTTGATTTTTGATTGATGCAAAATCCAGTTCAACAAGTCATAAATTGCTTAAAAATTTTGAATATTGCAAAATTCTTTTACAGGCATATTCTACACACTTTTAAGATGCAAAAAATGTAAAAAAAAATGGATTCTTTTTTACTCTCCAAAATAAAACCTCCTCTTAATTCAGCATAACCCGTATAGCATAGAAACTTGTAGCAACATTGCTGCAATATTTCAATGTTGCATATTGCAATACAATGTTGCAGAAACATTGCGAAGACTTCTTTTTGTAATATTACTTCAATAATGTTGCAGCAATATTTAAAATATTTTCAGTAAGAGACACAAATTGACATAAGAGTCATCCTCTCCTTGTTCAAAAATCAATAAGAAACTAAGACAAGAATGACTTTTGTCATTGTGTCGATTTGTGCCTCTGCTAGAAAATTCATTTTAAGTGTTAAGACTTGTATATATTGTATATAACCCAATAAAGTAAGGACCTGGACATAATGGAAGAATAGGAATTAATGATCACGTTTACACAACACTCGGGTTTCATAACATCTGTAATTATGAAACTGATCAATCTCATAACTACATTCAAAAAATAGAAAGACAAAAGGCTACGAGCCTAAAATTAATCGTTATAAATTAAAATTCCGATACTTATAAATTAAAATTCCGATACCATTAATAAATAAACATGTCATCTAATTAAAATATAAAACTTTAATTTGCTAGTAATAAACAAAACAAATCAAACATTCCGATCTGTTGGATCATTATCAATATAAACAAAAATAACAGTGGAAAGATTACATAGATAAGATATATAAAAATTAAAATTCGCTCTTAATCGTAGTATTAATTATCAATCTTACTCAATATAAAATAAATGTTATAAGAATGTTGTAATCGATAACCATCGATGACCATGTATTTCTCTGAATTGTGTATATAGATTATAGACAAATATATTTGTTTCCTCTGAAAAATGGAATGACTGGTTAGTTTCTAACTACGAATATTATTAAACCCGATTAATGTCCCGAATAATTTCTATTAATATGAATTAATTTTAATCTCAGGTCAACTTCTAAAGATTAAGAAAAAGAGAAAAAGTAATTTGAATCGAAATTAAAGTTAATCTACATTAGTGGAAATGGATATAAGATGTAAACATGTCAATGTCTATAATTTATAAGAATTATGCCTACAATTTATAGACATAAAACAATTAGAAGTAAAACAATTAGATTAAATATAATGCACAATGGACACAATAATAAGATATAAGACATACAATATAAAAAATTAGAAATAGGAGTTAAATGTAACATACAATGAATACATATAAAATATGACTTCATAATTAATTATGTCTATATTTTATAGGCGTGTTCTGATATACACAGCCAGTACTGAAAATAGTTCACGTTATGTATACTGTAGATTTTCAGTACTGATAGTGTATATCAGAACACACCTATAAAATATAGACATAATTAATTATGAAGTCATATTTTATTTGTATTCATTATATGTTATATGTAATTCCTATTTCTAATTTTTTTATAGTTAAATTTATATAGTACAAAATCTTATAATAAATATTGCAGTAACATTGTAATATTACAAGCAATGTTGCTGCAAGTATTATTACAATCTTTCTGCAATAATACTGCAAGTATTCCTCCGTACAAAACCTAATATTGCATATATATTATGTATATTGTAATATTGCTGCAACATTACGTATCAATATTTTTGAAACGAACATTTTTACATTGCTGCAATGTTGCTAAAATTTCGCAATATTGCAGCAATGTTGCAATTCTGCAATGAAATATTTTTGCAATATTTCTGTGTTGGGAAACAATCAATAAATAAAATCCTAAGTATAGCTTATGCTAAATATATTTGAGCAAAATGTTCATTTTTTTTTTAAATTTTTGAAGTTATAAATTTGACATACTATGAATATCTTTAAAATTCATGTTTATATTTAAATTACTTTTATTTAAATAAAATATACTGTCATTTATATTTTTATATTATTAAATGTATTGTGAAGTATAATTAAATAATTTATTAAAAAATTTATAAAATTTTTACAATTTTAAGCTTTATTATTCTACAATGTATTCTAATTAGAATTGTGCAATTCTTCCCTAGGTTTTTATTGTGTTTTCCAGGAAAAATAATTTCGATTGGAATCCATTCCAAACCTTTCATTAATAGCAACCTTAACTTTTATGTCACCGTACTACCTGTTATATGTGTGCGATCTTTGAATCCAGCATGGCGGCCCTCCCCTCTCCGCAAATGTGCCTTATATGCTCCGTCCCTCTATTCCTAAGTCTGTGATCACATAACTCGCCACCATGTTGGAAAGGTATTTATAAATTGATTTGAGTTGTTGTAAAGCTACAGAATGATTTTTCTTCTAAAAAAAAAAATATATTATAGGTAATATGTAAAAAATATATTATAGGTAATACATATATACATATATATATATATATATATATATATATATATATATACACAGAATGAAAAATTTCAACGTAATGAAATTACTTTGAAATTTACATGGTTGTTGGACCACTTACCCTAACTCAAGAGAGTACTTAATCGTAATTAAATACAATAGAATACAAATCTATTCAATCTCTGATTTTTCTCTCTTTTTTTAATGCATATTTTGATAAAAGATAGTTTCAATGTAAGATCTGTTTATGTATTTGTGATACATGTGTAAAAAATATGAAAAAACTTTTTTGGTATATTAATAAATTATTTTTTCACAAATTTAATTGTTACATATATACTTTTATATATATATATATATATATATATATATATATATATATATATATATATATATACACACACACATATATATATATATATATATAAATATATATATATATATATACTTACAGACATGTGTATATTACAAATACATATTATAATAAAAAAGATCTTACATTGAAATTCTCTTTTACATATGCATAACGCAGAGTATGCATAAACAAAAAAAAGTGAAAAATTTCAGAGGTTAGAATTGAATAGATTTGTATTCTATTGTATTTAATTATGATTACAATTAAGTATACAACATCTCTATGAGTTATAAAGTTGATGTTGAACAAGTTGTTGTTATGTATTATGAGAACATTTAATGTTCTACTTATGTACATCTTGTAACACTTCAAATAGCTTTTTTTTCTATTTTTATATTCATTATTACTTTGATCTCTCAACAGTACCAGCGGGAGAAACAAAACGCAGCGTTTGGTAATTTTTAATACTGCCAACTTTACTTTCTTTCCCAACCAAACTTATTTTTGAATGTAACCACATACGTATTCTTATCAATTTTAATTTACTGAAGTCATATTCCTGATTGAAAACCGACGCAGATACACTAAAAATTGAAGACCACATAAATTCAGTGTTCATACTGTATGTACTTACATTATGCCCATACTATCTGACAACAGGAAAAGTAGAGAGTTAAACCGGTTTTACATTAGCAGTCTAGTATTATAATAAAAACATGGTATAAGTACATATATAGTACGAACATTGAGCGTCGGCACCTTTGATGTAGTGGATCCCAGGTTACATGATTCGCCGCCATGTTGTAGGTTGGAAAGGCGCTAATAAATTTGAGTTTTTGTAAAGCTATAGAATGATGTTTTTATAAAAAAAGAAGACATAATTCGGTCATGTCATGAAAATTGTTATAGCGAATATATTTTTAAATCAGAATTATATAATAATATAATGTTAACGAACTTATTATATAAATAAATTTCCCAGTCTAGTTTTTCGGGAAAATGTCATGTAACTCTTAAATATCGGCTATTGCACATCCGTTAAATTAGTTCACCTGTCTTCTTACATCATGCTTGACATCATAGAGTATAGAGAATAGGAACTTACATGGATGAGGTCAAAAAATGTGATCAAAAATGATCATCTGAATGAGTTCGATCAAAATGTCGTGTTTCATTCTACGACATCATTCTCGCGATCAGCGTTATTAGACAGGCCGGGTTTCAGACGCATGCGTGTCCTTGTAGCTTCAGTAATGTACCAGTCATTAGTAAAGGGTCATTAGTTAGGAGATCATTAGTCGCTAGGGTGAAAACATTGAAAATTTTAATATATTTTACGTATTTTACATATGTATATATATATATATATATAAATATATATATTTCTATAAAAAAAAATGTAAAAAAATTTTACAGGCGACTAATGATCTCTTATTTACTAATGATCTTATTTACTAGTGATCGGTACGTTACTGAAGCTACATTGAACGCATGCGTCTGAAACCGGGCCTGTCTAACAACACTCCCAGTTTGCATAGTAGATCATACCTATGGAGTAGAGGAGATACCTTAGAGAATAGGAGGCCAAACTAAGCTTTTAGCTGCGTTCGGCAATGCAAATCTGAAGCATCAGAGTGCTCTTTTTCTACAGTGCACGTGACATATGCTATAATATAAGAGCACTCCAACACTTCAGATTTGCATTACTGAACGCAGCTTTTGAAAAGTGTGTTCAAAATCAAGTTTCTGAATAGGGATTGGTGATGTTCAGTAAGTGACATTCGAATCGCAAAACTCCTCTCATATACGCTTATGCATATACAATCGAACATAATCTAAAAATAGAGACGTTATTCTTGACATCATGCTTTGACAGTAACAGGAAAATGTAAATTGTCATTAAAACTTCATGAAGAATGGAGCATTCTTCATCTAAAATTGATATGACTTACATGAAAACGGTATCGTGGAACCAAAGCATTTTGATTGAATTAATTCATATGATCACTTTTTAAGAGCCACATCCATATAAGTTCGACCTTCT
>Ga0157363_1002823_pt1 | contig 15467 bp, 10 predicted proteins | sample AttsexASBM1_FD_111477 | JGI IMG/M metagenome (GOLD analysis project Ga0157363, IMG submission 111477) | Fungus gardens microbial communities from leaf cutter ant in Ribeirão Preto, State of São Paulo, Brazil - Atta sexdens ASBM1 | ecosystem: Host-associated > Fungi > Mycelium > Unclassified ...
AGAACGTCGCGTCGCGTCGGCCAGCGTCGATTGACTCCTTCAGACGTTTAGAAAGCGTCGGGTGAGAGATCGAGATTAGAATCGAATTTGCCCGTGCCTGAAAGTCGGACCTGAAAGCGGATTACCTAAGCGAAGAAACGACAGAAAGTTCTTTGACAGCTTTACCCCTTATCCAACTTATCCAAATCGCGGCATTCAAATCGGTTCGATGCGCGAAATATTCTTTTCTCCTTCTTCTCCTCTATCGTTGGCGACGGGGCGTCTGCTCGCGAGAGTTCCAAATCGGCCACTTATCAAAAGTACCCCTTTTTTTACCCTCTTTTCCCGTATCCCGTCGAAAGCACTTCCGAGAAAGTACTTGGAGGAAATATCTGAAAATATCCGCGACGGTCGCAGGCAAAACCGAGCAAAAACAGGATGCATCGATATTCGCCAGAACTTGCGTCGCACCGTCCGTTGTAAAGATCGAGTCGCTCTTTCGCGACGGGTAAAGTTTGCAGCAAGAATCGTTCTAAGCTAAATTCCCCGGTAGCCGAGAAGTATGCGCGAAACGAACGCGAGGGGTAAGAGGGAAAAGGGGAGAAGAAAATGCCAAAGGGAGAGACAGGAAGAAGCGACCGGCGCAGGATAGGATTCTGTGGCGCAGCATTAAAAGTTGGCAAGTGCAAAGTTTCTTGCGGGATGATCCCGGTAACGGGCGTGCAGTAGCACTCTTAATCCCGTTACCTGCAGCCAATTTTTCTCCGTCTCTTCTTTTTTTCGTTTCCTGATCCTCTCCAGACGCGCGCTATCCCCTTGTCTCTTCCTCTTCTCTTCCTCCTCTCTCGTGTTCTCTATGTCGCCTTACACGCCAACTGCTCTCTATACCGTTCCTTCAGCCTTTCTTATCCGCACCCCTGCATAATGCCTCATGCTACTATTACGTTACTCTTTTCTGTGCCTTATAGCGCGTTCATACTCTTGTTCATTTGTTTCGATATGCGAAAAATGTAAAACATTTTCATTTCATCGCATATAATTAAAGTCTGACCGAAACTTTTGCCGAAATTGAACCGAAACACTCGTGTCAATTTCAACCGAAACCGAAACCAAAATTTAAAAAATAGGAATTCTATAAAGGCCATATAGACATATATCATATATTTTTTCTTTATAAATATTATAATTTATTGAACAATAATTAAATTTCGATCGAAATCGAAAACCGAAATTTCGATTGTGTATCAATTTTGGCCAAAGAATATAAGTACTTTTTCTTCACAAAACATTATGATATTTAATTATTGAAACAATAATTAATTAAATTAAACACATATTAAAATTAATATTTATAAAGAAGAGCTATATAGTTTTAGTTAAAACTGACACGTAATGAGTGTTCGTTTTCAACTTCGGTAAAAGTTTTGATCGGACTCTACATATAATACACGACGCATGTAATACATATTAACGAAATCGAACTATTCAAATAATCGCTTCAAAGTCTATCAAATCTATCAAATCTTGTCTTAGAAAATTGCAATTTTTTTAATAAACGGACAATGTAATAGCATTTTAAGTAGCGATAAAACATTAGAGTGTGTGCGAACCAGTATGTAAAGTAAAAATAAATGTTCCTTTAGTAGAAGTTAATCTTCAATTCACTTCACATTCTATCTCTTAAATTTATTATCTATTTTTGTTTGCTAACTACCATTAATAAACTATCAGATTACGTATTCCAGTATAGCACTATAGAGTTTCAAATAATGAAAAATAATCTCCTATAGACTTTATAAATACACCCTATTCTCTTCATCGAAATATAGCGTAAAAGAGATTTCTCTCAATAAAATGAGGATTCCACCATAAATATAGTGGAATGTAATCAAGCTTCGTGGTTTCCGTGATCCTTGAAACCAACTGCGAGGCACGTTCCATACCAGGAAATATAAGCTACCCATCCAAAAGCAAATAACAACGGATCACACGAGTGATATTGAAATAAACATTTAGCGTATTCACACTGCGTCTGGTTTTATTTTCTTCAAGTAAAAACGAGATGCTTAACGAGCACTATTATGTGCGCGCAAAACATTGGAGAAAATATAAAAAATTAAAAACTGCAATATGTTAAAATAGGCACAGTTCTAGGTAAATCTAACATAGAAATTGTGAAACTGCGTTGGGAAAAGCGGAACAAAGTAACCGGATATTTCATTAACGGATATAAAGATACAATTTTCTCAACACTGAGTTGACAAACAATGTGAAAATTATCCGTTTTAATTAAGGGTTCTAAGGCAATTAGTGGCAATTAGTGTCAGGCAAGCAATTTATTGCAAGATTAATTTAATTTTCTAGATGTGACGGAAAGATATCGCATGGAAGTACTCCGAAAGTAACAGAACTTTAATTGACACAATATTTTGAAATATGATTAAATTTACTTAATCCTTTGTTGATTACTGCAACAATTCTAACAATGTTAAAAAATAATTATAAAAATCATTTACATTCTTAAATTTTATATAGATAATATATTCGGATATTGTAATCTTTCCAAGACTAGAAAATGACAAATTTTCTGCCCGTGGCAACTTACTCTTCTACCATTTTAATCTTACGATCGCGTTGGAGGTAGCGGTTTTAAACTCGAAAGTGATGTCTGACGCAGCTTCCCCATCGATGGCGGTTCACTTATCTGATTCCACCTTTTCCGCCATCGTGGGATAAAAGTATCGGACTAGCTCGGCTACGTAAAAGACGTAGGAAACGGGTACTTGAAATCGAACAAAGGCTTTCACAGTAAATGGTACCGCGCGTATATACCTGCTTGAAAAACTCTTCCTTCGGCTATCCTTCCGATTACGCGCCGTTCGAAAACTTCTTTACGATGGATCGAGGACGACGACGCCCGGAACTCGTTCCGAAACGACGACTTCCCAGTCGAAATTGGTGAAGTAGCGTCGAGAAAGCATACTTGCACGAGACTCTTTCGACAAACGTGAAAATGCTCTGACGATTTGAATTTTATAGCTTCGACGTTCAACAAATTCAAATAGAATGACAGGTCGCTACATCGCTTATTTCTAATAAATATTTTAAAATAGCTTCAACTTTTAAGTCATAAACAAACATAAAGATAACTCGAAAGATAATAAAAATTTATAGTTTCAAATGCGTGTTTCCATATATTAACAAAACTTTAATTTTGAAGCTTATTTAAGAAGAAAAATACTGTTGATAATCAAGAGATTGCCAAAGAAGATATGTAATTAATAAAAGAACTCATAAGTTTACACGAATGTAAGTAATTGAAAAATCCAGAAAAATCAAAGAAACAAGGAATGAAATATCGTCCTGCGCAAAACGCCTTGAGAAAATCGTTTAGAAAATTTAAGTACGACACACAGACGAATCTCACGCGTGCGTCCACGAGACGTGCAACAACATGGCATACGAATCTGTGAGCTTATGGTACGGTCTCACACGATTTATGATTTTCTCTCGACAGCAGGAAATCCCTCCTACAGGCCGAAATATGATTCTACTAGAGCGCGTGTCGTTGCATTAATATATGGTTCTCTATTTTTCTGAGCACCTCCCAAGAACACACGCAGTGTCTCCTGAAATATTGTACATGTCTTTGATTGAATGAGAAATAAATGTTGATATTCACTTTATTAAAAAAGATTTGGTTAATTTTAATTATAAAATTTAATTATTACGAATGGAATATCAACTGCTTGTCGCAATACATACTATAATTGACTGTGTGTTATTTCGCTTCTCTTCGGTTAATGAAGACTTAATTTCAGAAACGCGTGTATCCTATTCGCGTGTGATTCTTCCCACTTACTTCTGTCTTTACAAACATGCACAGGTAATCCTAGACACATCGATTATATTGGTGGATCATATCCCATTCGAATAAATATATATATATTTCTATACATATAGTACAGATGTCGTATGGATGTACGTTACAACGATGTCGTCGAAGTTTAACGCTAAAATAAATTGGATTAACGGCATTTGGTGCATAATAATTATTGCCTCCACAACGCATCGTCGGGCAAATTACTCCGACAGGAAGACCGGGAAGGAAGTTGGCACGTCTGGCAGAGGAAGACAGGAGATAAGGGAAATGAGAGAAAGACGAGACTGATCAGCGCGTTGTAATTTAAAAAGTTCCTTCGTCCCCGTGAAATTGATAAATCGCGCGAGGCGATTCTTGCCTTCTCTCTTCCTCTCTTCCTCATCCCTTCATGACGGGTCTTCGGACGGACGCAATCAGGGATAATCTGCCTCTAGGAGTAATAAGTTGAAAAGTCCATTTTTCTACGGTCCCCGTCTTTCGTTGTGACTACCTTGCGCATTACTCCTCGCGCGGTTGCAGCATCTGTGATTTCTTTAATTTCATGGAACGAAGCTTAAATAATTCTTCGAAAGTTTTTCTCTTCCTTGCAATGCTTCATAATCTCAATCATCAAAATCAAAATTGCAATTACACACGATTACATCACGTATCGAGTAAAACCTATCAATGTGTGTATAACATATTCAGAGTGTCCCAGAATAATCGCTAAATTTCCTGTACTGATAGAGCGGACTAATTATAAGTCAAAAAGTCCTCTACCATTTTCTAATTTTTGCAGTAATTAATAAGATATTAATTACTCGCTGAATATTGGTTTTTCAATAATTTTTTTACTCAAGTACTATCAACTTTATAGAAAAACAGCAAGTGACAAAAATTGTTTTTCTTCTCATAGAGTTCTGAAAATTTTTTCAGGATTTTAGTATCGCATTTTCTTCTTTGTTGATAAAAGATAGTTGCAATAAGAAAATGTAGTACTAAAAAATTCTGTTGATAAAAAATTCTGAAAACTAATATTTCGGGGATTTTTAGTAATTAATGTCTTGTTAAATAATCGCGAAAATTACAAAACAGTAAAGGACTTTTCGATTCAGTTTAATCCGTTCTATTAGTACATAAAATATTTAATGGTCATTCTGGGATAACGCTATATATAAAAAGCAGCAAGATTTAAAAGTGTAGACTTATCTTTTTAAGAATGCAATACACAAGCAAAATTATTTACTTTCAAGAAAGAATAAATATATTTAGATTGAAACATACTAAATAATATAAAACTTTTTCCTAGACAGTTAAAAAAATATGAATTGAAACAATTGTATTTGAAAATTTTTGTATGGATTCTCTATATAAAATATTCTTCGTATAAATACATAAAAATTGCCAATCAATAATTTTGTTTCCTCCTTGTTTCCTTAATACAAATTCACACGTTTGTGTATCGATTCTAGAAATCGGTCCGTGTTTTCTCCAAATGGTATACTCCCTCTAACGTAGAATACAGAACGCTCTATGGATAAAGGTACTACAAAGACGTTTCCTCGTGGGTATTAGCGTCATCCCTTTGCCGAAGATTGATGGAGGTAGCCTGACAGAACCACCCTTCGGTCTTCTCTGTTTGTTCGTTCTCCGCCGCTCTGTCGCGCCATCCTTCTTGCATGAAAAAAATCATCTTCCTCCTCGCTTCTCTTCGTAGCCAACGTCCTTTCCTATAAACGGTTGTAGTCCGTGTCGATAGTTATTACGGAATTGATCGGAATAGTTTGAAGATAACAAAAGATATTAAACGTAAGTTAAGGCAGGTTACAGCTGGCAAAGTGTTTGATATAACGAAAAAATTGCAAAGGGTATAGATTATCAAGTATAAAATATAGAACGTATCGTGGAGAATAAATAAAGGACATCGCGGACGAAGGAATGAAGGAAGAATCTCAAGTATTAAACTTCGTAGCATTACATTGATATTATTCTTTCACAGGCGACACAATGCCATCATCCATTTAGCTCAAAATCGAATTCCAGTCGTTAAAAAAAATAAAAATATTAAATGCTATGCAAAATTCCAACTACTGACACTTGTTATTATATTTTAACGCAATAATACATAGTAAGCTCTGGTAAAACTTGGCAGTGTCACACCGTGCGGTGTAACGTACTATGAATCAGAATATATATTTGACTTATTGAACTTGTTATGAGAATAACTTTAGTGCGTGATACAGATTCGTGTAATCCTGTACACGTTAGCCGTATCTATAAATATATCAGACATATTCAGCAAATTTATGATACGATCGTTCGTGGAATTTCAAAAGTCAGATTTCCAGCGGTATGATACATTTCCGTCTTCTTGACTCGTGAAAGTGGATTTGTCGTCTCACAAGGGTTCACTAAATTTTCCAAAAACTTATCATCTCGCAAAAATATACAGGCACGTGAAGAACTTTGCACGCTTGCTACACACGTCGAAACGTACGTACCGGTAGTATAAAGAGCAAAGGAAAGTATATGGTAACCATCTCTCGTAAGGAACGATTGATTGGACGGTGAGCATTGTACGGACCTAGTTACGTTTGGAATACGGTATTAATACCGACAAAATCAAGATAAAGATCGAACTAATGTTTTCTTCGTTAGAGCGTACAATTATGCCATGTACTGACTGACAATTATTTATTATACCGGGAACAAATGTAAATAAACGTTTTATTTTTTTTTATCAAGAATAAGAAACTTTAAAGATTTCAACATATATCAAGAATTCAAGAATTTATTTAAAAAATAAAGGATCTATAAGCGCGATTAATATTTAAATGTATTAAATGTACATACATTTAAATGTATTAAAGTTAAATTTAATCCTATTCTTCACGATATCATTTTCACTTATCAAATATTTAATAACGACTTACTTGGGATATCTCATAATTAAAGATAGCTAAATTATTTGTTTAAAATTTCATGATTATTTATTTGAGCACGAGAGAAATTATTGCTTTCCGAATTATTCCCTACAAGAAAGATTTTATTGTTCCTGGAGTATTCGATAAATATTTACGTTTCACGCGAATCTAATGAAACGGAGCCACGAAATATAAGCACCGATCGAGTGTCCGGCTTAATAGTTTCATAGCAATGACACGTAGCTAAACGTGGCAGTATTCGATGAGTGTGAATTCAGGTACATATGACATAAAGTGCTTCAAGCAAACAGAGAACAAATGGGTTAATGGGCTTTCTGAAAACGATGGGCTATAGGGAATTCCATGTTTCTGTCAGTAGACATTCATCCTTCCTCTATTCTCGCGAGAGCTCAGCTTATACTTTTATTATCATCTATATCTTTAGCCTTTCTCCTTTTCTCTCTTTCTATTTTCTTTTTTCTCACTCCTTCTCTTATATTCTTCCAATTATCAGCTTTCGCTATATCTTCTTCCTGTCATGTGTGCACACATATCTATATTTGTTAATCGATCCGAATAGAAACCTCCGGCCCATTCTCTGTTTATTCTCGGAAGTTCCGATTGTTCGTTCGAGGACCATGCCACGTTTAACCTCGATTCACCTATCGGGCCAGAGCATCCCGCCGATTAAACTCGTCGAACAAGCCGACCTGAGAAGGTCGAAGTTTTGGCAGTTTGCGTATATCTTCCCTAGTACTAAAGCGAAGCTTCTTTCTTGACTAAGCGGATGTTTGCGAATCTATCGGAAGTACTCACGAGTGTAGTTTCGAAGAAACTAACTCTTTGTCATTATAACGTATATTATTCAAATGTTATATCAAGACATCTATTTTATAATATAATAGAAAACTGCGGTATGCAAATAAACAATTTATATAGATAAGATGAAGTTTTATTAAAGAATGCTAAGCATCGTTATATACTCTGAAAGACAACAAAAACTTTAATTCTACTATTCTATCACACAATAGTGTCTTTATAGAGACGCAATAGAGGTGAAGAAACGCAAGTTAGGAAGGTAGCAATCTAGTCAATCGAGTCAATTGAGCGAACGAGCTTAACCACGCTGGAAACACGAAATGGTTGTCGGCGGAACGAGGATGCTGCGGTACGGAGAGGCGGAGGAAAGGAACGACGCGACGCGACGCGACGCGACGAAGCGAGGCAGACGGGCCAGGAATTTATCATTTCGTAGTTGAAGTACCGTAGTGGCGACAAGGCTGAAATTGCAGTATTTGGGAGTCGAGTGGAGGCTCGAGAGGAGAGGAGATTGAGAGAGCGACAGAGAATAGAAGACAAGAAGGAGGCAGGCTTATGTAGGAAGTATCTGGACATGGAAAGAGATGGGAATGAAGGAGGTGGAATGGGGTATGTCTGGGGAGTGCAACGGAAACAGTGAACGTTGAAGAGAAAGAGAAAGAGCACGAGAGAGAGAGAGACAAGGATAGAATTGTTAGAGTGCCACGGAATGCTATTGGAGAGAGAAGGATTCGATGGGAACAAGCTGCGATCGTAAGCGACGATTCTCTGGTAGCCACTCACGTCACCCTCTCTTGCATCTCCGTTAACCACCCCCTTTCGATGTTCTTCTCTTTTGCTCTTTCCGTCCTGCTGACAGTTGCATCCCGTTACTAGTCAGCCGCGCGACTGGCTGACTACACCTCTGCCTACACCACTACCGCAGTGCGACAATTGATAGCTCAGATATTGTGAGACACATCCTTGTGGCCCTGTTCTCTACCATCTCTTTCTCCTTTTCTTCCTCCTCTTTCTCCTCTTCTATCTCCTTTTCTATCTCCGATCTGTTCAATCGGACGTACCAATTCAACAAAATTATTGCACTTACAACTACTGCGGAGTACTCATTAAGCATCTCTCACCGCAGATTCGTTATGCATCAACGGAGAAATTTTCGCTTTTTGATGTTTTGATACGAGATAAAGAAAAAAAAAATAGAGGAAAAGAAAGGAGAAAGAGAGAAAGAAAAAGAGAGAAGTATGATGACATAAACGATGAATTGTTACGGCGTTGAGTTATTCACGACCCATTTGTGAGTCAAGTATGATAGGTTGTTAGCGGAAAAAAAATGTACTGGCATCACTACTATTTCTTAACACGGTTTAATTATCTCGATATTCTTCAAGTTAAAATGTTTCGACTCTCTTATTGCGAAAAATATACATACACATTATACATATAAAATTACAAAAATCAGATTGGAATAGTGTCTAAAAGTATTTTAAAATTTTCAATAACTAAAATTGTAGATACAAACGTATATTTATTCGCAATTATTTTTGCTCGAGAACATTTTCCAAAACATTTAAATACGTGTGTTGTGAGTTTAAAGTAACATTACTTCGTGAAAGGAACGGTGTCCGTTTGTGCTTAAGAGTTAACATTCAACTAAACCGAATAGGATTAGGGAATGACAGAATTCCTTATTCACGATCGAATATATCTGCATCCGTCATCTTCCTAGAATCCCAAGTTCAAGATATGTGCGCGATATATATATATATATATATATATATATATATATATATATACTGCCTCTCGTCATGATAGGGAGAGAAGGAGGAGAGGGGGAGCGTCAATAATCCGGCTGTTTCACAAAGGGACGCGACGGCGGCAGGATGAATCGCCGAAGAGGCACGACGCCGATACCTTTACCGAAGCAAGGCACCTCGAGGCAGTGCTCCTTCCAAGCCACGCCCCGGATGCCTTTGCCTACCCCGTGTCAATGGGGACGAGGCCTTATTAGAATCGACGGTAATTCGACGACGGGGAAGTTTGTTGATGAGGATTCTAGGTACAGGCAGTCGTTCGAAGCCGACGTCGGAGCTGTGAAAGGGGATCATACCTTCCTCATACAAGAAATGTTTCGACATCATAAATATCTATTAAAAAGATCTAAGAGTATGAACGAGAGAGAGAGAGAGAAAGAGAGAGAGAGAGAGAGAGAGAAAGGAGAGAAAGAATAAAAGTTTAAGGATAAACAAATCATTAGATGCAATCACTAAACATTTCGAAATCTACATTTGTATATACACTTTATTTTATGTGTTTTTACTTCTAAATTTAAAAAAGTTAAGCATTTTATAAAAATATATTTATTTCTAATAACATATTTAATTTTTTTAAAAATTATTCATGTAATATTATATTTTTTAAATCATACTTATTTTTATATTGATATATTGATAAACTCATAATGTCAAATTATATCAAATTTTAGGTTATCATTGCTTTTTTGATATCTAACATGTAATTGTCATTATTTTCCCGTATTCCATCAGTCACATTGTTATCCAATAAATCTAATAATTACTATTAAAAAACAAGTACATTTGTTATTTCTTTAATTTACAATCAATTACTCGAGTTATTGTACATATCAGTTTGAGTTGGTTGAGAATTCTTGCGGATTTGAAACAAAAAACTCAAATCCCTGAGGAAAGATGTTACTGTTGAGAGCACGAAGCTTCGAAAACTCGTCGAGTTTGAGTACATAGGCGCAATAGGTTCTATGTTTCCGTAACTTTGGACGAACTCTGATTGCTACGCGCGCTTTTCCTGATGTACAGGGCGTGCCTGTCGCTTTTCCTACGATACTTGTAAATTTCTACACATCAACAACTGTAAAGTTTCAGCAATAAGTCGAAAGATTAATCGAAATAGTTCCATGATACTCTATTAAGACATTTTTGCGCGTATATAATTAACGATGCAACAGCGTCATTAGGTTTCCAACAAACTTCTTAACGTTATAGCACGTGTTCATTGCAATGCATAAATAGAAAAGTATAATAAAGAAGAGGGAGGAAAAGGACACCAACAATGCCGCTTATCTTCGAGACATTCTGACAGTCTCATTAATTTCACGAGGATCCCACAAGAATCTCGCAGAAGCTTCCGTCGTTTCCTCAGCTATCACAACACTATGTCACCCCTTCACACTAGATTCCCCCATTATTAACGTCATGGCGTGGTCCACCAGAGTGAAGTACACAAAACGCGGGCAACCTGAAGCCCAGTGACAGGATCCATTAGAAGCGGTTTACTTAGGTCCTTCAAGATTAGCCTGCCGCCCTCACTTGCGGCTTCTCGGCTCTCTTTATCTTTCGTGATACTTAACACTACGATCCTAGCAACTATATCTTGTGTGTCAAATAAAAAGCACAATTCGAGGATATTTATAAAATGAAAAAAAAAGCACAAATTTATAAGAAATTTAAGACAAAAAGTATATTAAAAACAATTAAATTTCAAATCACAGCTTATTAAACTTTCCTCGTTTGTGCAACATTACAAAAATATTTTTCTCTGCTAATTTATTAAATTAAACGCTGTACTTAATATTTTTTCTTATAAAAAATGTATATGTATTCTTTCGATAAGGTGTCTTAATGTGAAAATTTTTAATTGTTACGGAATTTCAAATTCTGCGATACGTGGCGGATAATTTAGTGTCGCATAATAATAAGAATCTGAAGAAGCCGCATTTCGTATCTTCGCAGTTGCGCTACGAAGTAGAGTCCCCGTTTACAATGAGACGCTTTAATTAAAAGATTACGTTCCGCATCTCAACTTTGTTCCATTAATTCTATGTGATGCATGTGCTAAAAATCTTCTCGTTCTTCATTAAAAGTGCACGACTATTTTTTTTCTCTACGATGTTTTCTTTCTATGATATTTGTCTGCCTGCAATCCTGTTGTTGTAGTAAACAACACAAGTGTTTTCTATCTTTTTCATTTGTCACCTATCTAATTTCAATATTCATGGTGAATAGTCCGTGTTCATATCGATTCGTTCGAACGATAATTATGATACTACCCTCGTGACGGATTTCGAAACGCCGTACCCCCAGGAAAAGCGTTTTACGCAGCGCGAACGCGTTAAAAAACCTTCCGGTCTGCCACGAAGATTGATGATCGAGCCCGCAGCCCATCGGGCTCAAAGATTCGCTCAGCAAACTTTTTTTTATTTCTTCCTTCTTTAATAGGTTACGTCACTCGGGGAACGAAAACGCTCTGGGTAGCACCCATGGCACAGTTGGTCTCAACGACAAAAGAAGAAGACGGACTTCGCCATGCGGCGGATAGTACCCTTCGGTGCTTACCGCGTTTTTTCATCATTATCCGTCGTCCCGTTACCAAGAGGATAAAATCGTGAGTCGAGTTAGCCACGTAAATTGGCTTAAGGGATTTGCGTCTCGATGTGCTTGATAATGTATGTCGTATTCGACGGTCAGAAATCATATTCGTGATTCGATATTATACACATGCATCGCTGCTAATCTTTTGCCGATTGAATCCCTTAAGAAAGAATTGCACAAGAATGAATCATAATTTAATAATTGCCTATTTCAATGCGTTCAATGTGCGTACTGTATAACAACATTTTGTATTTTTATTAGACAAGCGACACGTAAACAAACAGACTACATTTTGATAAATTTGCAAAAAAAAAACCTTGTTTTGATGATTTTGATTGATTTCGCCATATATTATCAATAATAGGATATAATATTCCTTTTATTTGATATATTTTTATTGATTTAATTTTCATTTATAATTGTATATTATCCAGATCGTATTCTTGAAATAAGATATTCTACAAATAATTGAAATTATGAGCGATATTAAGAAATTTATGTAAATGCATGTAAAGTTCGTATTATCTTACTAAAATAATAGTGTCAGAAAATTATATTATATTTATGAATTTGTCTTGTGTTAATTACTTTTTATAAATAATAATAGGCATCAGTTAAAAACTTTGGAATGTTACTCAGAATTATATTAAAATTAAAGTCATTAGAGAGAAATGTTCTGTTCAACATAGATCGATCTGAAAATTTTGTTGATCGAATTGGCAATTGCAAGATTAGTTATTTTATTTTTAAAAAATGTTTTGTCAATTAGCATTTACACACACACACACACACACACACACACACTCTCTCTCTCTCTCTCTCTCTCTCTCTCTCTCTCTCTCTCTTGTTTTAATGTTTCCCATCAAAATTACTACAAAGATTTATACGCTAAATTAACACTGATACTTTTATGACTGTACATAAATGGGAATCATAATCGTAGCGTTTAATTGTCAATAAATGAGTTATTAAGACAAAATCGTTGCGCCTATAAGAAGCGGACTTGCAAATACATTATTTCGATCGATTAGCCTGTTGGCGAGGTGCAAGTAGAAGATTGAGATATTTATAAAGGCAATCCCTGTGGACGCAGCATGGGGAAGAGGATATAAGCCTCGGTGGATGAGGATTAAGGGTGCGTTTAAGGGCTGTTTACGGTTTTGCGGACGCCACGATATCAGCTTGCGCGTATAAGCCACGATGCTGCGAAATTTCGGATCGTGGTTTATGGATAGCTTGAAATAGGAATGGGGGAACCTAACGGGTGATAGGATAAACCTTCATTGCTACTCTAGTAGATTGCGAGTATGTGTAATACTTTGTGGGAATTATTGTGGGAATTATTGTGATATGCGTGTCCAATTTGTAGTAGAAAAATAACGCGACAAATCATTTTATAACAAATATAGTATACAGGACAAATATTAGTTTAGTCACATATTTGAATGCGGCCGTGTCAGAAAATGTATTACTAGACTATTTTAGACGGAACTATATAACATACATTCTCGAGTTATCTTTTTATTATCTAACACGCAATATTCGTTTCAGAATTGGATCCTTCATCAAATCTAAAATTAATGTTTCTTTAACAGTTTGTGCAATTAGAATGATTAAAAAAATTGTATTAATTAAAAAAATTATTATCAAGAAATTGCTTTTCATATAATTCTGCTAAGTAAAAAAATATTATAATTATATTTTGTCTTATACTGCACAAAAAAGTTTTGTGTATCGAATCTCGATATACAAAAAATCTTATTAATCTTATTAATTTTATTCTTCCCATCTTAATGTCAAATTAACTTCACTACAAAGTTCATTCAGAAAATAAGTTTAACAAATATGCTAAATCGATACTGGGCACATCCAAGTCTACACCATTGCAACCTGTCAACTGTCGTGTTAAACAACATATTACATCAAGGCAAACCTGCGACTAACTACAATCTCTCCTGGGGTCGACACGGCATCCTGAGCAACCCAACTTTCTCATAATTCGTGTTGACAGCAATCTATTTATCCAGTGACTGACGAGTCTTCGAGTCGTTATAATTTTCAAACCGCGCTATTGATCGTAATTTGCGAATGTGAATCTAATTTCCAACGGCGAATAAAGTAACAAAGATTAATTGAGCGCAATGCGTATTATATATGATACAAGTGCATCAAGTATAGATTAAGATTTCACACTTTAATATCAATCACTAAGCAAGTAATCAATCAAGATCTAGAGACACGGTAGTATCTCGGTGCTAAGACAAGCGAAGCTTCATGGCTCGAGACACTGTCTTATATATACTTTAGAATTAAAGAAGATTACATTAAATATTAAAAATCAATATTTTTCTTGTGTTTCGTTTCTCGAATCTTACATTAGTGTTATATTAACAAAATCGAATTTTCAAGTAACTATGAAATTGTAACAGCATTACATTAGATGTAACGTGAAATAATTTTACACAATACATTAGTTTCATATACGGACTATATTATAATCTCTTTAATTCCAATAGCAACCGCTTAGTATTTAGCAGCTTAGTATTTATTCTCTCTACAACGGTAGCTTTGTCTGCTCGTGTTTAAAATCTCTCAAACATGTCATACCGTAATCTCTATTGGACACCTGTACACATAGCTCAGGGCTACGTGTGTCCGCGTCTGCAAACGCGCACACCAATCCGTTAAGGCGCTACTGTACATGCACCCGCGATATTTGCGTTGATATGCTCTGTCGCACGGGCTTTAATATTAGCAACAGAGAGCGTGTTACGAAAGGGAATAGGTCGACGAATTCTTGAGATTGAGTTAGGTTAGGTTAGGTTAAGGATGGACTATTCAGTGAACAGTATTTCGGCACGTGTCGCAAGACTACAGTCGCACGCTTTGCGACTGTAAACACGACCATAATGATTTAAGACGTTTGCCGTTTCGTACGTGTCTCCTCTCTCTCTCTCTCTCTCTCTCTCTCTCTCTCTCTCTCTCTCTCTCTCTCTCAGTTTTTTCTTCCCCCCCCCTCTCTCTTCCTCCTTCATCCTTTATTTGACGCTCTTTCTTTCAAAGAATGTACTTGCTCTAATCTTTTCTTGTTCTTCTTCATTCATCACAGTCGCCGTTAATTCATGAAGCTGCTGCATGTGTTCCTAAAATTCCCACCGCAATAATTGAAACATTTCTAGCCTGATTAAACAATGTTCTGCATTATCCGGATCGCGGTATTGTTATATGAAGTATAGCGATACAGATGATACCGCATGAGGTGAAATTCCATATTATTACAGATAGTTGGTCATAAAATTTGTCAAAGTTTTGTTTTGAATTGTTGTATAAGGAGAAATAAAAACGAAAAAAGATTTACTGTATAATTTAAAAGAAGAAAAAGTCTGGAAAGTATAAGTAGTAGCAATAAAAATAAAAAAACTTTGTAAGATTTTCCAAAGATCGTGCTTACGTATTCTACAGTTGAACAGTAGCGTTAAGCTA
>Ga0157363_1002824_pt1 | contig 15467 bp, 8 predicted proteins | sample AttsexASBM1_FD_111477 | JGI IMG/M metagenome (GOLD analysis project Ga0157363, IMG submission 111477) | Fungus gardens microbial communities from leaf cutter ant in Ribeirão Preto, State of São Paulo, Brazil - Atta sexdens ASBM1 | ecosystem: Host-associated > Fungi > Mycelium > Unclassified ...
GGCTTTCACTCCTACCTTTCGAAGGGGGAAACCCGCATTCCCACTTTTCCCCTCCCCCCCGCGATGCTGGGGGCCTCGCTGTCGCCTTTGGCTCGAGCTACGTTTGATTCTGGGACCCCCCCTCTCCCCTTTCTCTAAAGGGCGTTGCTTGTTCACCCTTTCAGCTAAGTATCCTGCTCTTTCCTTGAGTAGACAACACAAAGAAGGTAGCCATTCCATCATGAGGGAATGTCCCATACTATCCCAAGTCGTAAGCGACAACATGCCCAATCTATCATAGCCAACTCGTTTGCTTCTATCAAGCCCACAAGCTTGAGTCTTCAACCTTGACTCGTTGTTCACTTTCCGCATCACCAACTGGAAAAGTGCTCAGCCCGTCAAGGTCTCTGCCAGAAGCGAAAGTTTCAACCGAAAATGGCTTATCAAACTCAGGCAACTGCAGCACCGGCTCCATCACCATCGCCATCTTCAAATCGTCAAAAGCCTTTTGACAAGCTTCAGACTAGTTTTAACCCCGATCCTTCTTCAGCGGATCTGTCAAAGCCTTCCCTCTTTCCTCCTGCCGAATCATCAGAGACATGGAATCACATTACTGTAATGAATGAAAAGGTTGGGTTGTCGAGTGATATGGGTGATGAGTGGAGCTCCCAGACAGCGAGAAAAGAGCAGAGCGACAATGCAAGGTGGCCTCAATTAAGCTTGTTCCTTGTAATAAAATTTGCCTTTCTCTCATACTGTCTACAGTACGCTCGTTCCTGTCCTTGCGACTGGTTCTTCCCCAGTCTGGCCAAGGCAAGCCATGCTAAGGACCTCAACTTCACTACCTAGCCAACCATCTTCGCCCAATGTTTTCCCCCCCACTAGAATAAGGGGGGCATCACGTTCCTCAAAGGAAAACTAGGAGCACGGAAGCGATGAAAGCATGCCCACTCTCGCCGGCTAACACAATGGATCAATGCAGGGGAGACTAGCCGAGAAGCCTAAGCTAGCTATCAGCTGCCATACCCCAGCGGAGTCTAGTCTTCTTATCGAGATGAGCATGAGTGGTCAAGCCCTGCAATGAGATCATGCGCCCTAAGCCTGGGCTACTGTTGTGTGTGTTCCGATCCTTCCAGTGAGAGCTTACTCCGCTGTTCGTGGTGGAGTAAGGGCTTAGGAGTAGGGGTAAAGGCATGCCTTAAGGCAGCTCGTGACCCAGGGTAGGCGCATTAGACTGAATTAGTGTTTGTTTTGGCATTTGTAGCAGGAGAATAGGAAGAATTGAATGACAAAGCGATATTATCTTAAAAGCAGAACTAGCGCTTAAGGTGCCTAAGCGGGGGAAGAAGTCAAGTCTCATCCCTTGACTACGAAACCGAAACTAAGCGGCTATTCTTCATATCGAGAAATGTTGTGAGAAGGATTTGCTGCTAGACGCTCTCCTTCCTTCAACTATGGCAGTGAAAGCAGCATCCGAATCAGCCTTTCGTCTAGCACTTGGGATCGTTCAAAAAAGAAATTCCCTGGAGCTGGAACAACTGCCCCCGTTCGTGCGGAAAGAAGCCTCTATCTTTTTACTTATAATAAGATAAGGAGACCATTCACAGCAGAATAAGAGAAAGCGACAAGAGCGTTACCACGAGCTTAACCACACTGGGATCTGGACCTGGAGGTTATAGAGACTCTTTCTAATGCTAAGCTAATGTGAATCACATGACATGAAAGAAGAGAAAAGCAATTCAACAAGACTTATTAAAGACTGGAAGCTGATTCAGCTTGAGCAATTCTTGGCTAAACAAGAGAAATGGCATCTCTCCTAAGCTAAGTAAGACCGCTAGCACTTACTTTATAACCCAACGACTTGTTGGCTCGGGTTCCTTCTCTCCCTTTCAAGTTCAGACGTTAGCAAGAAGAGCTGATGAAAGAAGATCGGAGTCGTGAACAGGAAAAGCTAAGCCAAAAAGACAGGATTCTCGCCATCTCTTCAGGTCAGGCCTAGATCGAAAGGGGGGGTTGATGGACATGAAATTAGATCTTTTTAGGCTTGAAATACTCCTCTAGGGTCTCTCATTTTGTTCATGTTGAGAATGGTCTTAAGATATTACTTTCCGAGATTACTTCTGGGATATCCGGATCCACCTGTCTTCTCAGCCGGCCCCGGTCCAATAGCCCTTTGCGATTCGACGTCTGAAAGAGGATCCTACTCATGAAGAGTTACTATGTTTCTATCTAAATAGGTCTTAATCGAGGCTTCGACAATTCCTTCCAACGGCCCTGCATAAAAAAAAGGACCAATCTACGATGACAGAGCCTAAACAAGTTGGACTGCAGAAAGAGCAATTTCTCTATCTCAGTGAGCTAGAGACAGTTAGCTCCACACCAACCCCCCCTATCTCTAAAGGGTCCCTGAACGATTCGATCCAGTCTCGCTTCCCCTTGTCCTTCCTTTCGATGTCACACCATGCTATAGCCCTACTGCTTTCGGATTGTATTCGTAACTTTCTCCTCCCGGTAGAATAAAGTACTTCTACACTTTCCTTCTGCTTTTTTAACATCCTTTTGAATAAACTCGATTACGCTCCGGCCCTCCTGTTGACATAGAAGGATCTCTTTTTATTGTAGTCATAAACTCTTGCTTTCCTGAAGAAGGCACCTCCTTGCTCGAAACGCTTATTACTTCCTGTGGTAATAGCCTTGGACTTACCTAGGACTAAGGAATTGGCGTGAGCTTCCAAGCGAAAGTTTCCAAGTCTTTCCCAATATTTCCAAACAAAGTCCTTTTAGGGCATCCAGGACATACCAGGCTTCCGTCTAAGAACAGGGGTGGGGTCAATTTCATCGAAATGAACTGAAATGTAACGAGGCAAACATTTCTTTCCGGAATGCGATGCGCCTCTCTTCTTTTTGGGAAAAATCTTTCCTTTTTGTGCCGGCGGGCGTGGTAAGTTCAGTACTCTTGAGCGACTCTACTTTGGATAAAGTTCATCTTTCAAGTCCTGTACAAGTCAGGATTGAAAAGACGCTCGACCAACAGGAGAGGTAGTGAAGCTTCCTTATAGGATGGAAAGGAGTAGAGTAGGCAACTGTGAAAAAGCAGCAAAGGAAGAGAAGGCGTCAGCAACTGACAGTCTAAAAACTTAAAAAACATAGCACTAATGGCCGACCCAAGCCTTTTCGTAAAGAGCCCTTCCTTATAAGCCCTTGTCTTGTAGTTATATCATGGTATGGCTAATGCTCCTTAGAGGACAGATCCCCTTCCCTAGGCGGGCGGGGGGAGCCTTAGCCCTTCCAATCCGAATTCTAAACCAGGGCGATTAATAGCACAGGGAAAGAGAGTAGCCATAAGGCCGTCCTTGCCAGCATTTATTGCGGTTTGGGCGCTCTTGCCCCCAAGATAAACTGGGTCCAGGCCAGTGCAATGCAGAATTCCCGGTCCACTACTTCTATGCATGGTTGGACCAGTATTTTCCTAAGCTGTATATGAGATTGCCGCTTCCGGACCTGGGGAAGCTGAAAGATTATGTCCCGTAAATGCTTGCAATTGAGAGCATTGAAGCCGGGAAGTTCAATGCGAAGATGGCCAGGCCAGGCTCTTTATTCGTCATCCGATGAGCTTCACATGGCGGCCCTACAAGCATGGTATTTATTTAAGAGATGCCCCAAATCTTGTATGATTAATCGACAAAGGGACCCTCTTCTGGGTCGATCAGTCATTCAGTACAGGAAGACCCCCTAAGAGAGAGTTCACATTCCTTTTATTCTTATGGTTCAGCTTTGGGATTGGGATCTAGTTTTTCAAGAAAAAGAGGATCAGGATCTGGTGGTTCGGAGATTGGAGGTTTAGCCTTTCCTTTCGAGGAAATAAGTGCTTACTAAGCCTAAAAAGCATTCTATTCCTCTTTTTATTTCTCGTCTCGTAGTAAGCTTCATCTTAATTCCTACTTGTGAAAAGAGCTGATCTTTGGCTCGTTCTTGGGGTTTGATTCGTAAATCCCAAGCCCCCCCTATATATAAGGTTGGGAGTCAGGCGGCTAGCTCCTCGCTCTTGTCGATCGGTCAGGGTATCAAGAGATTTGATTTTCGGAGAAGGGAAGAGAACAGCTACTACAACTGATGTCTTCGGAAATGGCCATGGCCGGATTAGCAGGAGGAAGGTTTTTTACCTGACTGAAACAGAGGTTGAAACTCAAATTGCCATAGATCGCGATTCAAACAAAGAGGTTGGGCTTTCCCCTTAACAAGGGGGTGAGCCGCTCCAAGTCGAAAGCGATATTTTTCACTAAAGGACGAAGCCAAGAACGGAAAGATTTTTTGAATACTTTCTTTACGTTTCTTGAATAAGCATGATAGACCTCTTATCTATTGAATAAGCTAATAACATCTATTCATTTAATGAAAAACCCTTCTGGACCTAAGAGATTGTCATTCTATTCTCTTCGACATGGACCATGAGAACGAAATAAGATTAGTCCCACAACCCGATAAAATAGCAGTAGTGGAGCAAACAAAGAAGGTGTAATCGGAATGTCTTGGCAAGAATGCCTTGTTCTGTAGCAAAAGAATAGGCAGCTATTTCATCTACTGGTATAGAATCGGTTGTTAGTGGGATTTGCGAGTGCTATCGTCGTATAATAAGAGAAAGGACTACTAGTCGTAGGGCACGAATGGCATAAGACTCTACTACTACTAAAGGTCGAAATCAGACCTCAGACTCAGCCTTTCTGAAGGAAGAGGAATTAGATCTTCCGTTCTGTTCTGGAAAAAGACTTTCTTGGCTATCATTCTCGCTCAAATCCTCAATCGTCATGTAAGCCCAGGGCAATTCTTTCATGATGGCCTTCACAGAGCTCAAATCAAACTGGAATTCATTCCTTTTTACTCGTGAGAAAGCCCTTCCCCTTTCCCTTTCCCCAAGCTCAAAGCCCAAAGCCCAAAGCCCAAAGTCCAAGTTCTGCTCTACATGCTTCAGTCTTTTAATTTCCCTATAAGATCTTTGTTTTTTGGACTTTTTTGATCTTAAGTGAAGATATATGATAAGACAGGGCGAAGACTGAAAACTAAATTCTCTTCAGTTATGCTTTCTTAGTTTAAGGTGCCTAAAATGTTTTTTTTTTGCTAATGAATGCGGATAGGATATGGGTAGCTCCATCACCTTTCGTCGATACAGCGGCTTCACCTCTTTCTTTTTCTGACTCGGAAAAATGAACCCAACAAGGCTACCGGAAGACATTGCCATCTTGACTACCTTTATATTTAATTTAAATCAAGTATTGAAAGAAAAGTAGAGGTAGAGGATGAGTGATTATTAAAAAGAGGTAAGTTCATTTATTTTCCTTAACCCCACTCACGGAGCACATCATTCAACTCGTTCCCGAACTCGACCGTGGTACAGTCAGATAGTCTGTCTCCTTTCCCTTCTGAATTAAGCTTGATTCTCTGCTTAATCGAAAGAAAGAGTGGGTGGCTAGCCCCTTTTGTTTTATTTCTTGGCTCGACCTGTCCACTTATATGAAAAATCTGACAAGGGGCTGTGTCCGTTTGTTTTGTAAGGACTGTTGTTGATGAATGAGAATGCTCTTGTTCTTTTTCCTCCTCTAAGGAGATACATAATCAAAGCAGCTGGTCAAACTAAATCTCTTCAAATATAAGGGAATCCGTCTAAATTTTCCTTTCCGCTTTTCCGCTTCATTCTTTCATATCGTTCCCAAGGTTCATTCTACTGCTGCCAAGCTTCCGCATTTACACGAGGGTGGTCTTCCTCGCAACGATCTTCCTTTCTTCAGGAATGGTGTCAGTCAATTGGTGTATAGGCCATCTCGGTTCAGTTTAAGAATTGATCTCTATCTCTATTTTAAATCCCGCTTCTTTGTTAGCTGGGAAAGCCCTCCTATATGAAGCAGAGAATGATCGATCGAAGACTGAGAAGATAAGATAGAAGAAGATGTTTTAAGCATTGGTTGCGACACGAATGAGACTTATCCAGGGAGCAAAGACTCCGGTTGCCTTTCGTCTTTGAAGAAGTAAAACGCAGCCTAGAAAGACGCTACGAAGCGGTCGAGGGTTGAGTGAGGGCCAGTGGTTGTGAATATAGAATTCCATGTGCTAGATATCCCTGCTTCTTTTAATCTGTTACTGGGTAGGCCATGTAACCATGCTTTCACTTACATAAGACATTTCAACAACTAACGGAAGAGGGAATGCACCTTTACCATAGGGCAATTGAAAGAATCCGCGTAAAACAAAGCGGTGGCCTATGCCCAAAAAAAGAGGGAGAGAGAGAGATCTCTCGTCAGGTCTTGGGTAGTTTGCCGGAGGTGTGAAAGGTGGGCTTCTTCTACTGGATTACTTTACTGACTGGAATTCATTCAAAACCGGTAGAGGATTGGGAAGGTTACTAATCTTTCTTTCGAGTGCGGCTCTATGCAAAGGTTATTCATCTTTCCCTAGGGTGCTTAGGAATGAGAGATTATTATGCCCTGCCTACGTCTATTCATGCTTGGTCTTCTGAGAGTTAGGATGAAATGCGATCCATTCAAAGTCTGAGTTTGTACAAAATTCCTTCCTCACCAAGTAGTCTCGTTGGTCTTCAAAAGAAGACAGTCGAGCTAGGAGCTAGGGGCGGCGAAAGCTTCTTCCGGGAACGCTATTTCCCGGCCTAGGACAGTTGGTTGATTGGATAAGAGGGGAGATCCGCGAAGGGAGTATCAAAAAAGAAAGTAATAGGCAAAAATAGGGCTCAATCTGAAGATGGACGGTCTTTAGGCACTCGTCCCTTTATAGGGGTGGGTTCAAATCATTCTATATGAGGAGCCAGTTGAGATTGAGATATAAAAAAGTGGAGTCTTTCACTTAGAGAGTCTCCTCGGCTATAGGTCTTCCGGTCCGGCTTCCTAAACCACTTGGTCCCGTTCTATGCGCATCTCGGATTCAACCTGCACATATCACTCTACTTTCTTTTCTTTCTGGGAGAGCCAATAGAGAACTCAAGGGTATCAACTTTTGACTCGACTCGTTGAAAGAGTAAAAGCTCCTGACTAGCTTTAGAGCACACGGCACTTGGTACTACTTCGCTATCGGTCACCGCATTGAAAGCGATCTTTATACGTTAGGTAAGTTAGCGGCGTAATAAGCCGGCCTTTGAAGAAAGAAAGAAAGACCGTTCCATCTTGTTCGAAAGCGGTCCACTCCGGAAGTAGTGGTGGCAAATCTTTGGGATGGACTTAAAAAAGAAAACTCTTTCTTTATGTATTATCCCCGAAACGAAAGAATATGAAATGAAGAATGACAGGGCTAGGTAAAAGGTGCATTAGAGCAAGTCACTTATTATCCCCACCCACAGGAGGTAAGGAACTGGGACGGAATGCGAGCCAGAGGCAGTACATCCTTTCCGGTAAGCAGTACGTGTGGGTGTGCTTATTTGAGAGTAACCAAGGAAGTAGGAGAAAGGTTCATGAACGGGTGGCTAATATATTCTCGACAAAATCAGTCCCTCAGTCCTCAAGTCAATCAAGAGGCTAAACTCGATCTATCTTTCCGGCTAAGGTTACCGAAAACCTGTCATAGCTGGTTTAAGTATAACATTATACTTATGGTCCAGGGTACCGACACCAGAAATCAGCCTTAAAGATGCGTTAAAGAAGCGAAGCCCAAGGGGACGTTTGACAGAGGTATATTTGACACCCTCTCTTATGTCGATCTACCCAATCATTCTTTAGTTTTGAGGAAAGGGATGAATAGGTGGTAGGTGAATTAGAGGTAGTTCATGTGTTCGCCGGTCTATCACCATATCCGTATCGCTTAAGCTGTTGTCCATCTAGGCTTGTAAGCCTTCCAAGTATCTTCCTTCCAGTCTTCTATGGTCCAGCCGTCGTAGTTAGTTATCCCATTCCTCCCGTCTGTCCTTAGTCTGTTATCAAGTAGGGTGCTGAGTTTTCGCTTTCCCGAATGCTTTTCAACAAGCTTTGCTTCGCCCTGCACATGATTGGTCTATGTCTCTTTTAAGGCGTATACCTATTTTTGGGACTTTCGATCAAGAAAGGCCTTTACGGCGGGAAGCGCACTTTATTCTCATTCGATTTGTCTTCGGCCACCTATTCATCCCTTTCCTCAAAAGAAAAGAAAAGCAATTCCCCCTGTTTTCGAAAGGTAGTATTCCAAGTCGGGATTCCGCAGGGAGTAGCTTTTAGCATTTCCTACATTGAAGCTGACCGATAACTCCCGGAGCTGGAGACAGGGGCCCGCTATTCCTTCAGAAACCGGGAATCCGCAAGGAAGGATAGGACACAGAAGGAGGACCAAAAGTTGTTTGTTCGTCGGATGAGACTGCGGATGTCTATCAAAGAGCGGGAGGGACTGACTAGACCGCTGTCAACCAGCTCTGAAGGTTGCAAAGCCTTTAGAGTGCCCCTGAACGGAAGGAAGGAAAGACAGAGATAACTCTTCAACGAAAATAAAGAAAGAAATTACATAGATAGAGCAGTACGGGCTGCTCTTGACAGTTTTCATTTTCAATTGAGAAAGCGGCAGGCCCAAAGAGCACTACAGTAGCGCCTTGCGAGGTCGTAGAGCCGGTAACCCTCGTTCGCCTAAGATCGAAAATGCTCTGTCTTTGATTGAGACTGGAAAGAGAGATATAGAAAGTGTGCAGTGATTTCATTGTTTTCAGTCTTCACTTAACTCGACCCAAGCGATGCCTTTCGACTCCCATGCTTTTCTTTGGTCAACAACAAAGCACATCTCACTTTAGTTCTTCATTCACTACTCCTACAGGCTTGACGGTCTGTCTGGAGGGAACTAATTGAAAATTGTTTATTATGAGTGAATTCCTGATTCAACTTCTAACGGATATAACTTCAGAGCTTATAGAGCTCTTGGGTATTTCAGCAGGTCCCATACAGGTTCTCGTGTTTTTTAGGGTTTTTCGAATTCCGAGACTGTCGAGTATGCCAGATATGAATCTGGAAGTCTCCGTTATGAACGCATCTTGCGATGCCATACACGAGGAGATACAAAGACAGCTTGAGGAACAGGTTCTCACGTATTTTGGGCAAGATTTTCTTCTTCCTTTCTTGATTCCGATCGTGATCATTCTTCAATTGACATTGCCTCTTCCTATTTCGAAAATCTTAAGTAAGATGGCTTGTGATGTGCCTGGTCTATTCCAACACCTTGTCTTGCCTTGCCCTATCACTGAAAGGCCCTGATGGTCACTCGTTACTGGTAACTATCCCCTCTGGTTAGCAATCTCCTATTCTCCTCGCTTTACTACTTATTATTTTTGGTATTGAACAGGCACACAAGCTATAGTTGTTAATCAGGCAGGAAAGAAATTCCAATCCTAATATATAGTAGGTCTTGCCTAGGTTGAACATGCAACTAAAGGACATAGTTATGTAAACACAAGGGTTGCTCCAGCCTATGAAAAGAAGAATGGTCCCAGATCTCTTTGACCTACCGTTAGCTTTGCTAAAGCAGTACTCCCAGGGTAAGGACAGGTGGCATAGCGCAGTCCTCATCGATGTGGTGTCCAGTCACAATCTACAGAAAAAGAAGATTCTCCTTTTTCTTATGGATTTCTCAAGCTAGGACCAATGCTGACTATTGAGCTTGCTTCGTCGGGCGATAGGGAAGACGGATCTCGTTTGGTTATTGAATAAGGCGGAAATGCAATTCCAGTTCGGTTTACTACTCTTGATCCAGAAGTGATGATTTCATCCATTTCCCTATTTGGTAAGCAAGCTATTCAATTAAGTATGGGGTTCCCCCTTCAGGAATGGAGGACTATGCAATCCAGGTGAGTTTAGTGAAACATTTCGTCGATCTTTCCATCCTGCCTTTCATTCATGCTTTCAGGTAGTTCACTGGCTTCCTCGGTTGGTCTTATCCAAACAGCAAGCCATGCCCATTAGCCACTGAATGAATAGGCTACGGCTGCAGCTGCCAGGATGACTTATTTGCTTTCACTGCTTGCCATCGCTGACCTAACAACTGGTAAGCGATGTGCCCTATTGACTGACCAGCCGAAGAACATCCTTAGGAGAAAGTCCTATCTATCAAGGTTTTTGGCTCACAACAGGTTCTCAAACTGCCTTCCGAAGATCGCTAGCACTAGAGTGCTTCGCTTGGAAGATGAAGCCGAAGGACGAGTCCAATATCTGTACTAATGTGGCAAGACAAAAGTACTCCTATCATCCAAACCATTCTGGAAGGCTCTTTTTTTACCCTTTACAAGATAGTAACTAAGCTTTCGGACAACAGCAACTAACTTCCCTGCATAGCTACACCGGCCTCGCCTCTTGCTTTTTGTTTATAGAAGTTCAAGGCGTCAAGTCCTTTCGTTTAGTACGAGATCACACTTCGCGGTGCTTTGCTTACATTAGACCTCTGGTCTATCAAAGTTTTGTTTTTTGTTCAACCTCTTCAAATTCAAAAGAGAATCTCGAAGAACTAGACGATCCTTACCAGTCTTACTAGGCAGGACAGAAACCAATCCTAGAACTACAAGATGATACCTTAGAAGTAGCAAGCTACTTCTCCTAACGACAAGTAAAGGCATACCCTCTATTAGAAAACTAGAATGGAAGGCACAATGGGAAAGGGGAAAGCTCAACCGCGTGGCACAAAACAGTGGGTTTTTGTTCCTGGTCTTGTCTTCCTTCCGGCTAAAGCTTCAAGTCTCAATCCGAAGTCAAAGAAAAAAGAATAGATAAATAGATGCCAACTCTTCTCCCGGTGTAGCTGCAAATCACCTATTGAGAAAGAAAGGAGAATCATCGCTCTTTCCTTTGCATGATGCCAGCCGACTCTGACCTGGTAGCCGAAAGCGCGTAATTGAGAAGGGGGCATGCACGAACGACCTAACAATGAATGTAAAGTAGCAGGATCTGTCCAAACCACAGAGTTATGAGCCGAACCCAAGACCACTGCCGCCGGCAGAGCGGGGAAGAGATAGGGTCAGTTAATTAATGACCAACGGTGAGAACCCAATTCGAGATTTTGAGCATCCCTGGTTTCCAAACAAGAAAGTTCTCTTCGAAAGGTTATACCTAGCCCATTTGAGTGGGAAGAGTGATGTTGGACCAAGTTTGTTGACTGTCCTCTTCTATTCTTTAGGTTTAGACATCTTATTTAGGTTGGCCCCTCTCAACAGGGTATTCGGCCTAAGGATAAATTGCATTGAAGCGAGCTTAAGCCTATAGTTCCCCCTACTCCTATAAGGGCCGGTAGAAATGACTGACTGAAGATAGAAAGAGATCACCCCTAACAGAGTCCATTCTCCGAATAGTAACACGGTAAAGCCAAAGATCTGATTCATTAGCAAAGGAAAGCTGCCTTGATCAACTATAGGAAAGTACCACTTTTACACAGAAGGACTTCGCCCGAAAGCATTGATTGAGGGTCTCCTCTTTCTTTTTCACAGCTGCCCATGAGTGAGTAAAACAAAAGCAGAAGCGATCCTTCTATTCTAGAAGTTAGGACTGCTGACCACGTCGAACTAAGCCTGCCTTCTTTTTATACCGTTCGTGCCCCATACCCTTTCTCAAATCGGAGAAAGGCGGGGGAGACTGCTTTCTTCATTCCATTCCGACTCCCCTTATGCCTTCTGCTGCTCCACAATGCTCTCTCCAAAACAAAACTCAAGTGGGTGAAAGAAACCCGCATTCCCTCTCTTCTTTCACCCCTATCGCTAGGGGCCTCGCCTTTTTAAATGAAAAAAGGCTACATTCGCTTCTGACAACAAAGCTACTTACTGCCCAGCCCTACCGTTATGCAGGAACTGAAACACTAGAAAAAGGAAGACCTGGGGCGAAAGAAAGCAAAGAAAGTCAGCTTCTTTCAGATCCCAATAAGCGGGTAAGTAAGTTCTACTCGTCAAGTAACAAGTAAGGCCTTACTTTTAAAGCGAAGATCAGAACCGATTCAATCAATGCGACTTCGTCTCACCAGTCGAAAAGGAAGGAAGAGGGAGGATATGTCGTCAGTGTAGAAAGAGAATCTTCTCATTCTGAAAATGCCCTCGTATCTTATGCGCTACTAAGGAGCGGCAACACCTACCATCTCTGAACGACCGGCTTGAAGAGTCGGAGCTCGGTCAAAGAGAAATTCGAAATGAGCGCACCAACGGACCATGAAAACGTTCTATTCTAATCTACCTTCGAAAAATGAAATTAGCTCAATCAATTGAAGGGCGCCCACTTGCCCGCTCGCCCCTCCCTACCTCTCGGGGTAGCCTCGCTGTCGCCTTTGGCTCGAGCTACTTTTGCTTCTGCTTCCGGGAAGAGATAGCTTGCTGCCCAAGTCTACCTCCCAAAAAGCAAGCCATATCGTACGTAATTCAACCTATCAACTTCACTCTACCCGGGGGGTCCCTTATCCCCGTTGAGTACTCTTGTCTTCCCCTAACGCTCTTTATTTTATTCATCGGCTTTTTTCTTTTTGATTGGAAGAATCCCCCCTCCCTTTCCATCTTGGATTTGACTGGCATAGTCTTTTACCTCATTAAATGCGGATTTTGTTACGGGGCAATCCCCTTCTTTATTGGTTTCTTTCTCCATAATTTTGATTAATTGGAATTCTTCCCCTTTGTTTTGTATTTGAAAATCTTGCTCAACTGCTTTACGCACTGCGGAGACCTCTTGTCCATCTCCGAGATCGCCCTTTTTTTCTTTGATATTAGAAAGAAGGAGTTCCTCCTTTCTTTCGTCCAGGGCTGATTTCTCAGGGGCAACAGGCTCTGCTGGGGCGGATGGGATTGATTGATTCTAAACCCGCTTCGACGTCTTCCCACAGATCTGCCTTATCGAGCCTTTTTGGGGTGCCATTAAGGCAATGAAATCGGTTTTTGTACGAGGAATAAGAGGCATATGCAAGAGCAGGTTGCACGAAAGGAACTGACATCTCATCGGAATAGGAAGCGAATCCGCTCTTCTATGTGCTAGATGTCGGCATTTCCCCTCTTAGCATACGGCATTAACTTCACTGACGCCTACTGACCGGATCGGGCACGAAGGAGGAAGGAACAATGGGAGAGAGGCGAAGGTTTTGTCCCGCTCTGGATCTGTGCCGTTCCGATCTCAATCTCAGCCTGTGTTCCCACATAGTATTTCGTCATTCTATGACATTCCTACTAACGAGTGAGTGTCATTTGCACGTGTTCCAAAAAAGAGAAAAAGCATCTGAGCTGCTTTGAGTGCCGGTCCTAGCAATTGAGACGGCAGCATTCGAATCAGCGGCGAGAGAGGGAGCCAACGCACTGGCAGGGGGAGCAGCATGGTCCTTGGATTTACCTGACTTTCTTTTTTTCAACCCTCAATATTGGTTCTTCATTTATCTATCTATCTATATAGATCTTTTTGGGGGAGTCTATGAAAGAACGAAGGATATGGTGAAAAGAGCTTTCACACAAAAAAGACAAGCTCTCATTTATTTTTTACAAATAGGTTTCCTGATAACTAGTTTTGGAATTTTTATTTATTTTTATCAAATCATGTTTCCAGAAATCGAGAAGGGTAACTTAGTTAATCCTTTACAAGTTGTCGCGCAACTGTCATGTCTCTTATTTAACTTTAGATACCCTTTCAAACCAGTAAGGGTAAGACACCTTCTTATTCTGTGTTTTTTTCTAAGCCTCACCAGTAGTCTTTATCTGCAAGGCATAAAGTGGGAAATCATTTCTTTACTTTTTTTTGTATTTCTTATTTTTATATTTTGATTTCCTTTAGATTTAGCCCATTTAATAATGTTTTTTGCGTACTTCCTTGAGCAAGGGCTAGCTAAGTGGGGCTTTGACCTTGCTTTTCAGCAAGTAGCCTACTTTTCGCTCTCTTTCTTTTTGGAAAAAGAGCAGTCCAGTGCGAGCCCTAAGAAACGTCTTTTTTCTTTTTGATTTTTGCTTACTATTCAACTTTTTGTTGGATTCTATTACTATGGGGATTTATATTTCATGGAGCCCCTTAATCTAGCCGCCCTGTTGTCGGGGGCCTGCATTATTTTTTTTAGCTTAAAAAAACGCACGAAATTTCAATTTCTAATTGCTTTTTTTATATATTTTTTAATAAGTATCTTAATCGGACTAATTTCATCACCTAGTGATAAAACAACCATATTGGGAATCCCACACGGAATTCTAATCTTCGTTTTTCTTCACGTATGGCTTTTTTTGGTTTGGGCTGCTTTTTTTTCAAAGATAGCCTGCCCAGAGAAAAGCAACCTTTAGTACCAATTTTTTTCAGCGGTCTTTTTTTCTTACTATGTTCGTTTCCCGAGCTTGCCTGGCTGGAAAAGTGGATTGAAGGAATAGACCTGCTTCTTCTATTTTTAGGTATTTTTTCATTAATGGAAGTTGTCGTCGGCCCGACGGACTTTGGGAGGGAAAGGTACAGCTGGCGGAGACCCCAGCTTAGAGTAACTGACCGAGAAGGTCAGTGAGGTTACAACTGTAGTGAAATGAAGGATCTTTCTTAAAGTTCACTATGGTTGGAAGAAGACAGGTGGGAGTGAGCCGAGCGAGAGCAAAGCAAGTTCCAGTGGTGGGCTGTCGTCCCTTTTTAGACATAGTAAGAAGAGTCGCAATGCTAGATTAAGAAGGGGTAAAGCCATAACTCTTAACCGTTCGTACCCCAGACCCCTGGGTTACTCACTAGGCCATAACGGGATAAGAAAGATAGCTTCAAGAGGATATCAGTTAGGTTCCCTGCGGGGCAGTGAGGCCTGAAACAACATAGTAAGACACATTGAAGAGATGGGTCTATATTTTCTTTTTGCCAATCCATTCGGTCATCGGTTCGAAAAGATACCGCAGCCTTTGATGTTCGCGGATGGTGTTCGTCGACAGCACCTAAAGGAAAAACCTCACTTTGATCACACTTTATCCGCATCCCGTGCAATCAACATGCTTTGGTTGAGAAAGACCTTAACTTGTTAGAGCGTTCGTGCCCTGGTCACTTCACTTACCTAAAAGATAAGGAACAATAAGCTGAAAAAGTCCCAAAAAGAAAGACAGATAAATATTCTCTAGTTGTACCCAGACCAAGGGGCCGTGCTAGCACCTTACTGGCTCTTACTCAGGACTAGCACCTAAACTAACCGAAAAAGGCAGCAGAAGAAGGCTTCTCTAAAAGGGGCTACAGCCATCAATAGCGAGCTCTCTTCTGTTTCCCTTTACCTATAACCCTATCCAGGTGGACCAAAGCTGAGCTTTGGCCCTCGTAGTACATTCAATAGCTGGATTGCTAAACAGGCGGGCGGAGAGGAGGGTGAAAGAGGAATGAATTCGCCTGGAAGTTCAAATTTCACTTTCAAGTTAAGCAAGCATAATTTCTAGTCAAGCATAAGAGTAGGGGTGGGCCCTGTAAATATGGATTTCTTTTTCTTTCTAGAAGCTCTTTTTTCTACCCTTCTAACTAGTGTCACTTGCTTGATCACTTCGGTGAGGGGGTTATGCCAGAGGGACAGCAATCAATTCACCGGGTAAGAAAAGTACCTTTACA
>Ga0157363_1002825_pt1 | contig 15464 bp, 11 predicted proteins | sample AttsexASBM1_FD_111477 | JGI IMG/M metagenome (GOLD analysis project Ga0157363, IMG submission 111477) | Fungus gardens microbial communities from leaf cutter ant in Ribeirão Preto, State of São Paulo, Brazil - Atta sexdens ASBM1 | ecosystem: Host-associated > Fungi > Mycelium > Unclassified ...
AATAAAATTATTCTTCTTCATGACAACGCTCGGCCTTATCGCTAAAGTCTTAAAAAAATATTTGGAAACGTTCAAATGGGATGTTTTATCGCACCCGTCGTATTCTCCGGACATTACTCCTTCTGATTATTGGTTGTTCCGAAGGATGCAGCAAGTCACCAGTTCACTTCTTTCCCAAAAATCGAAAATTGGTTCCAAAATTGGAAAATCGCCTCCAAAGACGAATCATTTTTTCGAGATGGAATTCGAAAATTGCCTGAGAAATAGGAAAAAGTAGTAGGCTGCGACAATACTTTAATTTAATTGATCTATTCATTCATTTTGTTTTGAAATAAATGCACAAAAAACGGACCGAACTAATTTGTACTCTCAATATATATATATATATATATATATATATATATTATAGATATATATTGTATATATATATGAGGGCAAGTCAATAAGTTTTTAGAAAAAAACGTAATAAAATACATTTTTTTTGATCGATTCATTTTTATTTCTCAACACTCCTTTCAGCTCGGTCCACACTTGATTCAACAATTCTCCAACTTTTTCAAGCCGTCCGAATAATATTGTTCAACTCTTAAAATAAGCCTTTGTTTCGGCGATGAGCTGCTGGTAGTGAATCTCTTTCCTCCGAGTCATTTCTTCAGATTTGGAAAACAGGAAATAGTCGTAGGGGGCTAAATCTGGCGAATATGCTGGATAGGGAAGCAATTCGTAGCGGAATTCGTTGAATTTGACCATCGGTACCGGGTACGTAACTGAACTCGTGCATTATCTTAATAGAAGAGCATTTTCTTCTTCGCCAAATGGAGATGTTTTTTCTTGAAAATGTTGTTGAAACGGCCCAATAAGGCTGCAATAATCGCCATTGATCGTTTGCTTCGACGGAAGCAATCTATATAATCTATATGAATTATACTGCATGCATCTCAAAAAACTGTGGCCATCACCTTTCTGGCAGATTTTACGGTCTTTGCTTTCTTCGGAGTTGGTTCATCCGGTGAAGTCCATTGTTTTGACTCTTCCTTCGTCTCGAATGTGAAGTAATGAATCCATGTTTCGTTCACAGTAATGAATTGACGCAGAAATTCATTTGGATTACGTTGAAACATCTCCAACATTGTTTTGAAATCATCACACGGTCGCGTTTATGGGCCACAGTGAGCAAACGCGGCATCCATCTTGTCGATAGTTTTTTCATACCCAATTGTTCGTGCAAAATTTAATCACTGTGCCATGTAACATACCTGTGGCCTCAACAAGCTCGCGCACTTTCGTTCGTCGATCAATCAAAATAGTATTGTGGACTTTATCGATGATTTCTGCGTAGCAGCCTCAATTGGATGTCTCGAACAAGATGCATCACATGTGGATATACGATCACGTTTAAATTCATTCACCCAATTGTATACGTCGCAAACGCTAGTGCAGATGTGCTATGAACATTATCCAACTCGGCTTTGATTTCTTTCGACGTTAAACCTTTCATATGTGCGAGTTTGATCACTGCACAAAACTCATTTGTTTCTATTTTGCAAAAAATACAAAGATTGTTCGCTTTAATCGTCTACAGAAATGAAACCACGCGATAAATTCCGCTCAAAATTTGACAGTAATCAGCTGAGAGATGCTGCTTGTCAAAAAGTAATGTGACACGACACTGCGAGTCAGATTCTTCTGACAGATTTCCTAAGAACTTATTGACTTGCCCTCGTATAAAGTTTTCTAGCAAGAAGCATAAATGATAGTGTAACACAGTTACACATAAATACATTATATCCTTGTTTGCTAATTAATAAGGATAAAATCGATTTATGATACACTATGATACACTATGATACACTACTACTGTCCATGTTATAGCACGTCCCAGCAAATGGATTGAAATGAATTGAAATGAATACAGATTTTCAGAAATATTGATTCACGAATGTTAAAATGAATGGTTTTCAATTCGAAATGTATTTTTATTGCATTTATTTTATTGCATATTTATTTATAGGAATTGCATGGAGCATATCTCTATGTCTTTCAATCTAAAAATAATATTAGCTTTTTCTGTGCATTGTGAACACTGTTCAATTCAAAATTTTGAATAGGAAATGCAGTTTTTCAATCCAATGCATTCAATTGAATCTAATTAAATCCAATTGAATCTAATTAAATCCAAAAAAAAATATTCGCTATTTATAATTCGGATGGATAGAAGAAAATTTCAATCCATTTTAATCCATTCTCGTTTGCTGGGGGTGTTTTTTGTTGGAAAAAACTCTTATGATTAGAGTTATGTTAGATTATGAATTTGTCTTTATGTCTTATTAGAGTTTATTATTATTTATATTATTTATTACTATCCTGCCTTCTAAAATGTCTAGTGCTTAAAACATTCATAACTTATTCTTCGGCACCATATTTAAAAAAAAAAAAAAAAAGCCATAGAGCAGGAGAGCACTAGAATATGTTGGAACTTTCACCATGACATTAGACTAGTATAGCACTAGGAATAGAGTACGTAGATGGCATTTTTGCATTTGCTTATGATTTAGTTTCTATGAACTGAGTTTATTCTAGAGAATGAACGTGAAATTCATATTCGGGATAATATGTTGGTATCATACGACAGACATTATTAGATAATTGATATAAAAATTAAAGTTAGTTTATATAATTCTGAGTATGAGCTTAAGAATAAACGACAAATGATAAACTACAGATTGTTACGAACGTTATTGGTATTATGTGTGCAATGATACATATCTCAGCAAACGAGAATGGATTAAAATGGATTGAAATTTTTTTCTATCTGAATGCGTATTTTAAATAGCGAATACTTTTTTGAATTTAATTGGATTCAATTAGATTCAATTGGATGCATTTCAATCAATTGGATCCTCTACCATTTTGTATAATTTTCGCAATAATTAATAAGATATTAATTGCTAAAAATTGCTGCAAATTGGTCTTTAATAATTTTTTACTCAAATACTATGAGAGCTCTATGAGAAGAAAATAAACAATTTTATCTCTTGCAGTTTTTCTTAAAGTTGATAGTAGTTTGATTACAAGATATAAAATTTAAATTAATAACAATATTAAAAATGAAAATGTTAAAAAATAAAAACATGACAGATAAAATTTATAATCGTTAGACAATAATACAAATATTAATTATAATAAATTATATCAAATCTTTCTAGATACATACTGTGCTTTTAGCTGAATTTGCTTTATTTCATCTATACTATCTTTATTACGATACATTGCAGACAATCTCATAAAAGACCATGCAATTTCATTTCACTGCTAATTATACTTCATTGAAATGGATTTAATTATTACTAGACAATTACCATTTGATTGCAACATGTGTAATGCCTGAAAGTGTAAATACACGGCAGCATTACGTTCGATGCATATGATTAATTAAACAGTCTTTGTCTTGCTATCTAGTGGGAAATACAAAGGCAAGGTATCTATAATTAGATGTTCATAAAAGCTGTTTTTCTTTCTAGGTGTAATTCACAATAACTGAGAAGCATCAATATTTCAAAGCTTTTTTCGAGATTTTTAAAATAAAATATCTTCAACGTGCATAAGTAAAATAATAAAATTTATTCCACAAAGGCTTTATGTTCTATAAACATCTTTAAAGAGGAGGGGAACAATATAGCTTCCACGAATTTTATGATATGAATCAAGTTTAATTTATATAATTTATTAAAATATTAAATTGCATAAATTATTAAAATTTAAAAGAAGTTTTATTTACAGTATGTATTTTTATAATATAATGCAACGACATTTAATTGAACATTCAATTTATATTATAATTTATAGAATTGTAATCGATATTAATGTGATGTTAAAATTTTTTCATAATGTATTATACGCATTGAGAACCCTTGAGAAACAATGCACCTTGCTTCAAAGACAGGATATAACACTGCTTATATCGTATGTACCGCATATACATCATTTGGCGCCTCATAATAGTGCTATTATATCTACTTGCTAGCAAATTATCTTGACAATATTTTGCAAAGGTGATTACAGCTTATGCCTATATTAGCTAGAATTTCCGTTATGTCTTAAACATGGAGGGAAAGGTAACACTAGATAGAGTAATCGCTTTTCTAAAGATATATTTGATATTTGCTTGCTGTTGGCCTCTTCCACCGAACGCAACGAAGTCTCAGAGACTTCTTCGCAGTGCTTTCCAGTGTTTCTGCGTCACGAATTCGATACTAATTGCCATCGCGGCGGTATGGACACTCTGTAATCACAGCGACGATATGCTTCTGGTGATGAAATTAGGATGTCAGTTGAGCGCTATCATACAAGTTCCATTACAGTTGATACTCTTTGCGATGCAAAAGAAACGTTTGCAGGTATACAATTTTTCATTTTTATTCATATTAGTTTGGTGAAAAAACTGTTTTGTAACTTTACAAAATCCGTCGTATACTCTGCTCAGATTTATAGGAACTGTTTATAAAATAAATCGTGAAATAAAATGTTTTGTCTAATGATTCAATTACTTAATATTTTTGAGACTTTCACGGGTGTTTTCTTTAGAGATGCCAAAAGGTTTATGGATTATCGCCGCGTCGTGATCCATTGCTAATGTTTCATAAATCTTGCTCAATATCAATCTTCGCCCTGATCATAGTGGTAAGGATGCAAATGTGACTTCTTCTTACCTTGATGAAATGAACGGCACAAGGTACACAGTTGGAAACGTTGGCATTAGCAATCATGATAGGACGATAACTTGTAAACCCTTTAACACCTCTGATTAAATTATTTGTTTTAAATATAAATTAAATATATTCTTTAAACAGAAATATTAGGGATGGGAAAAAGTTCGTGGCGTTTTTTTAATGCTATCTAACGGGAAAAACGCCACGAACTTTTTTCTATATATAAGTATTATATATTTTTTAGGCTGTTCTTTAAAATTTTGTTACTTAACTATTATTACTATATGTGTATACATATAAAATTGAGGCAATTTATTAATTAAGAATATATATTATTAATATTTCGTATTTATAAAATTATGAAAGAACTATTAATACAAATTTTAATAGTTTATTATTTTGGAAATGGAGGCTTGTTATCAGCGAGCGCAAGAATATGAAAAAAAAATTTTCCAACAATACATCGACAAATGCAAATTATTTTATGGTATGTACAGTATTACATTTTAATTGTTTAAAGAAACTTAATAATAACTTGATTGCTGTAGGTAGTATTCTTTGTTGGTTAGCAATGACAGGCATTAGTGTTATACTCACGCCTTTATTTTCATCACAATTGTTTCCATGTGAAACGGAGTATCCATTCGATGTGCAACTTCAACCATTGAAAACAATTATTTATGTTCATCAAATATTAATTGCTTATCAAAGTGTAATCCAAGTTAGCACCAATACCTTTCCTGCTCTTCTACTTTGGTTTGTAGCCGCTAGATTTGAAATTCTATCTATTCAGTTTCGTACAATGACGAGTATGAAAGAGCTGGTAAACTATACGCGTAAACATAGTCTATTACTTAGGTATATAATATAATAGGTATATAATTTGAAAAAAAAAAGAAAAAAAATTAAATGCAGTAAGTTATGTTTTTTAAAATCGAATGTTTATAGATATGCAAAAGAAGTATCTCATGCAATTCGTTACATAGCATTATTATGCGTGACTTTTAGTACTGGTGCTGTAATATTTGGTTATCTTACTTTTATGAGTGTAAGTAGTAGTGTAAGAACCGTGCTTCGTGTAAAAGTGTGTTCTTTAAAAAAAAAATTTTGTTTTATGATATGTTATATGATTTTCTCATTTATTGTTTATGAAAAGCGAATTGAATTTACTAAACTATCTGTTTCACACTTAATGTAATACATTACACACAGTATATTATATATTATATGTATATATATATTTTTTGATATTTATGCGTAACAGCATCAACCATGGACAGTGAAATGGACGTTTCTTATGATAGCTTTTTGTGGTTTTGTGGAACTCTATATGTATGCCTGGCCAGCTGACAACGTAATAAGTACGGTTAGTTATTTATAGAAAATAAAATATATAATTACATTATAATAAGGATAATGCAATTTTTTAAAATTTATTTTTCAAAAATTTTTATTAGAGTAGCGGTATAGCGTCTGCAGTTTATGATTCATTATGGTACGATAATAACCTGGCCATGCAGAAAATTTTAATACATATCATATTAAGAAGTCAGCGTCCAGTCACCATTTCAATTCCATGTGCATTACCAAACTTGTCCATGAACTATTACGCATCGGTAAGAACTTGTATCCGTTTTCTATACTACTTTTCATTTCTCAGATTCTTGTATTTATTTTTTTTTAGATTTACTTATTATTTTGCATTTAAGAATTTGTTATTTTTCAGTACATCTCGACAATTTTTTCATATATGGCATTTGTGCGTATTATGATAGGTCAAGAGTAAATAAACAATGCGATTTTTAAGATTAAAAAATCCGTTTTTTAAGGTAAAAGTCCACACATTACATTTTTTTTTAAATGTTTGCTATATAGAATTGCAACAATAATATAATAAAAATATATATTTGTTAGTAATAATAAAACCCTGAAGATATCCATATAAAATCTTATTATATTATATATACTGTTAAATTATCAATAGACTGTATATAATATTTATAAACTATAGAAATTATTGATTTTATTTATAACGATAATATCGTAATTTCTAACATTAATTAGTCCAAATTATATTTTTATAAATATATAATTGGTATGTTTCAAGTAAATTAGAGCGTATTGAATACAAACATAAATATATATTTATTATAACTTCTAGTTACTTTGTTAATAAAATAAATAAATAATATATAATTTGATATAAAGCAAACGATTAACAGCTTCTTCTCTTCTTTATACAGCTTTTTTACAGAAAGGTAATCTTACTGTAATAATAATACTTATTATATGATCTTAATAAAGATACTTCTTTATGTCTACAATAGTAATTATTCTATTTTTCAGATTTTTAAAATTATTTTGCATATTTCTTATTTTTTAATTTTTATCTACGAAACGAAAACGTAGTGATCTATTTGGTACATTTATCATAAGAAATCTACTTCGAATTTCAGCATAATCATACTCGATTGTGAATTCTTGTACCAACTGTAAAAATAAAATATATTAATTTTACATTATATTTGCGCTATATTATGTATACAACTCATTTACTTTTGCAGTGAGTAACATCATTTGTGTTTCTGCCATTTTTTTTCCCAGACAGGATCGTACACCATAACCAAAGGGTAGACATGAATACTCTTGATAATCATTATGCGCATGTTCATCCTGATTCAACCATCTTTCTGGTTGATATTTCTTAGGATCTTCAAAATGTTCTTCACGCTGTGATGTTATTTGATTTGCCATTATAACAAAAGTCTAGAAAATTATTCATTGTATCACTTATATAACATACATTACGCTTAGATTTGAATTAACGTATAAAACTTACTCCCTTTGGTATTGTATATCCATGTAACGAAATTTCTGATGGCAATAATCTCGTTAAATAGGGAAAAGCTGGTCGTAATCTTTTCAAAAAAATATCATGTTACACACAATAATATGTTGGTACATTTAATTTTTTATTGCTATTTTTTATAAAATAGTTTAATTATATAAAATAATTATTCAAAATTTAAAATAAAAAAATTTAATTAATACAAATGTGTTAAAACAGTTATTTTACTTTCATATTTTACTTTCTGTTACCTAAGACTCTCTTTTATGCATGCTTTTAGATATGGCATATCCTTCAAACTTTCTTTTGTTAAAGTACCATCGGTTTTAGACAAAACAGTCATTATTTCATTGTATAACCGTTTTTGTATTCGAGGATTTTTTGCTAGGAAATAAAGTAGAAACGCCTCGCAATTAATGACCTGAAAATTCGAAATAATTTACATTCTTATTACAATTATCAAATTATTGCATATTACAGCTTGAACGCCTAGAATAAGCATGTCCATCAAAAGAATAGAAATGTCGTTTGGATGAATACGCTGAATCATCATTTTTTCCAGTAATGGTAAATTTCTCTCTTTATTCATAGATTCTTCTTGTTTTGACAATGATAAAGTTTGCAGTTTATTCTGAGTTTGACGAATGTATTTTCCAATAACTCTAGAGTAAAAATCATAAGTAATGTAAATACCATTTAAGAAATTAGCAAAATATAATATTAAAATTAAAATAAATTATTATATTGACGTAATCAAATAAATAATATATTATATTAAATGAATAATAAATAATGTATATATAAATATATAAATAAAAACTTAATAATATATTAAAATTATAATTGTACACACATACACTTATTATATAAACAAAAGCATACAATTAACATAAAAGCTTTGTTAAAGCTACTAAACTTCAAATCAATTTCGTTGACTTACTCATCAAGAGCATCGCAAGCTTCATAAAGCTTTTTGACAAATGGAGTTTCGAAGAATCTCCACACTTGAAATCCAGTTTCGCAGCGACTCATATATGTGTGAGCAGTGATTAATGCATTAATAATTTTTGTGGCTTCGGAAGCTGATTTTGAGGTAGAATCAAGAAAACCGAAATGCTTGTTGAACATTGTCATATAGAAGCATTCCATACCCCATGCAGTGAGTTCTTGATCAAAATTTGTTGGTACCTATTGAGAAATATTGTTTAAATTATTAGTTATATATAATATGTTTAATATTAATAAAATATGTTTGTTCACATTTTAATCAATTTCTATTCTAATTTATTTATTATAATTTTGTAAGGCCTGAATTTGTTTGCTTTCATATATAATATTGTTTTGTTTTTAAATATTATGTATGTAGATAAAGTATATGCACATATATATATATATATATATATATATATATAAGTTAAATTTAAGACAATTGATTAGTAATGTGCATTATAATTATTTATTATTCATTAATGTACCTCATCTTGACGATTGCGAATATTACGAATTTTATTAATAAGTTCGTCACACACTGAATCCAGTTTTTCAATATAATCGGAAACAGTCTCATGCAACGGCTGAGCAACTTTCTTTTTTACTTCTAACCACTCCAAACCTTGTCTAATATTTCATAAAATTTATTATTAAATTATTAATTAAATTACTGTTTTATTAAATCTGAACAATGTAGAAAAAATAACAGAATAAAATAATTAAATATATTCAAAGAAGTTAGAACGTTATATATTTACGTAAAACAATTGCTGGAATTACACGATGTTCGATTTCTTGAATGATTTGTATATATGCATGCATATATGCCTATTCTGATGTATAGAATACATTCATTGATCGCTGCATGTTGATATGCATGATTTTTATGTTTATTATTTCATAGCTTGTTTCCTTGCATGTACGAATCAAAAGATTAAAAACAGTCATATGATCGAGACAATTGACAGTATTTACAGTACTTTAGAAATAATAATTTAGAAATAAAGCAATTATGCTAATTTCATTTTATCTGTCAAATATCAGACTGTGTTCATCAAAGCATACATGCATGCTTAAAAAATTGAGCATTACATAATTCCAGTTTAATATAAATATAAACACAAATATAAGCTATATTTTTATAAAACTTATGAAAGTTTTTATATAGATAGAATATGATTAAATATTGGAGGATTTGTTTAATTTAAAAACAAGCATTTCTTTAGGATATTACTTTAAATGAGCACAACTTACATAATTGAATTTATTATTTTGTGTATTTAAATAATTATGATAAATTTCTTTTATAATTAATCGCACACTTACAGAGAAAACGCTCCGGCAGAACGATATTTGTGATGATTAAGGCGATAATGTTGGAGGATATCAATGCCACTACGAATAGGTGATTCACTCTCTTGCTTGAAAACTTCTGCTATATGCTCAGGTCTAGAACGATCGATACGTTAATTATTGGGAAAAATACACGTTGTAATATCTTACTTGTGAATCATAATTATGTCATTTACAAGCGGCCCGTTAATTCGCACGACGCATCCATATTTATCAAATAAGTACTTAATTGGTGTGACGTTGCGATTCCAAGATAATCGTCCTGCAATATAATGTATTAAATTATTGTCCTTAATTGATATGTAATAGATAAACTATCGTTTTTCATACGAATTACTTTGTCTTTATTATTAAATACAATAATCACTAAAAAATTTGTTATGTTAAAATAATGTAACTGTATGTAACTATATGTTATATTACATTTATATTGTTGAGTGCGAAATTATAATATTAATTAATGTTATGTTACTTTCAGTTAGTATATTAACTGAGATATATTTATATAATAAAAATATGTTTTTATAACATAAGAGAAAAATATAGCTATTTAAAATGTTTTATATACATATACTACATATAAACATATAAATATATAATTTATTTAAATACATGTGCATTTATAAATTTTAGAAGATTACATATTTTTGTATATTTTTTTAACATCAGAAAGCAATTATTCAAAATTCCAAGAACCAAAATTAATTTATATTCTATGTGTATTTATAATTTATATGTACAAGTATAAAGCAAAACATTTTCTCATTTTCTTTCTGTTCTTGATATCAATTTGAAGATACAAAACAGTTCTTCGAATTTTAATCAATTGAACTTTAAGGGATCGTACCCTGGATAAATCTGCTAATTAGTAGACTGCAAAACAGTTGCGTACCCAGAAGTGGCACATATCTCCAATATTTTTCCCATAACTTCAAGATCATCGGTCCAGGAATCTCTTCAAATGGTAATGATGTTTTTTCTATACGAACACGTGGCATAACTTTAGGAATTTTAACATTTTCCGTGGTTATTTCAAAATTTGCCGTTTCCAATAACGGCATCATCTTCGTTGACGTTGCATTCATTGTCGGAATTGTATGTGATTGCGCCACGGAGGCGGCTGAATTAGAGAAATTTGAGTATAACATGAAATTTTGTCATTAGCAAATTAATATTAGCTTATAACAAAATTTCTCTTCTTCAAATATAATGCAAATATGTGACTTAACTCATTTGTATTCCATATAATAAAAATTTCTATTTGGAAATTATTAATATTAAATTATTTTAATTATTTTGAATAATTAAATATTATTTTTCTTACATATTATGTCATTGGAATTGAGTGGCATGCATTTCTTTTCCTTAGTAGCTGCTAATGTATCTGACAGTTTCGTCATTAAGCGATAGAAACATTTTCTGTACGTTTGCAATGAAAAATCTCGAACAACAAAAATGGACTGTTTTAAGCAACGCATCATTTTGTAAAATTTTTACAGCATTAAGACACAGTCCTTAAATAAAAAAATTAATTAAACATATATATATTGTTTAAGAATATAGTTAGGAAAGTTATTTATTATATATATAATTATTTTAACATATATAATATATTAACAAAATCTTAAATTTTTGTTCATACCTGTTAATAAAAATATAGTTTAGAAAGGACGATTGCTAAATATTGCCGTATAATGGTGATTGATTACGTATGTTTACACAATGAGAAAGAAAATAATAAAATCGTTGCCACGGAAGCATATCGAAAAAATAGAAAGTCGCATTAATGTTAAATTCATTTTAATATTAAGGTACAATTTCATGCAGCAAAGCTTCGCTGATGAAGACTTCCCACTCTGTCGATTTGTACGGAAATGCGTAGCGAGCGAAGCTTCGCGCAAAGTTTAACATTATCCAACTATGAGTTGAACAATGCTGACTCTGGCTATGATTTACGCCAGCGAAGCTTCCCTGCATGAAATGATACCTTTAATATATAGGCCCGTATTTAAAACGCTTATATATTTTCTTAAAATATTTTTCACGACTTGAGGCTCAATAATCTGAACATACCTTTATATTTCTTTTATATTTTTGAAACTCTATATGTAATGTGTCTAATTGTATGCTAAACGTGTGCTAATATCATTAGCGAGCATTTAGTAGTTCTTTAGCATTAAGCATGCTAAAGAAAATTCGTCCTGAATACGAGCCACAACATAATACACATATAATTGTTTTAAATTTAATATTGGATATTAGATTATTTTTACATATATATACATATATATATATATATATATATATATATATATACACAAAGTTTTATTAATATTATAGCGAATAATAATAACCATTAATATAAACATTTAATTGTAATTGTAAATTATTTTTATAATATTTTTCAGGGAATGGAAGTAACTCGTTACTTATACTGAAATTATAGTTACAATTATAGTTACAATATTAAAGTTACAATATTATAGTTACAATTAAGTTTTTTAGTAACTTTACTGGTGTTACTCTTTTTTTTGATAACAGTAACGAATTTTACTTTTATCGTTATTTTGGACATGTTTTAATTGGACACGATTTGATTGGACACAAGCCACTCATAATACTTGAGAATCCCTAGGCAGAGTCCCTAGGAGTCCGTCCGCTGTGATTGGTGATCGTCAATTTTAAAAAAATAACGAAAAAGAAACGAAAAGTTATTTCTTCAAGTAACGATAATTGTAACGAGTTACTTTAAAAAAATCAGTAACTAGTAACGCTTACATTTAAAAAATAACTTTTCATTTCCTGATATTTTTATATAATAAAATTATATATATAATAAAATTATTATTTATATTTAAGATTATCTTGAATGCATTATTTTCTTGTACACATTATTGCACACATTATTGCTATTGATATTACTTACATATTTATTATATATACCACAGCACCGATTGTTGTAAAAAATTCAGAAATGTTTCAATCTTTCACATCTCATGTGCAACAATTCTGAAAGGATTCTGCAATATGTCATATGAAATGTTCTAACAGAAATGTTTCTAAAATCTATGTGCAATAAATTGAAAAATATATTTAAACAGAATAAAAATAATCATGATGTCCAAAATGTTTACTAAAAGTCATTTTTTGATCAATCACGAGTTAATGTTATTTTGATCAGTTTAATGTTATTTTGATGTTATTATAAGTTGTTCTATTTTAATCATGAAAAACTTTTGATGACTTGTATATGAATGACTTGTTCTGCTTTAATTGCGAAAATTTTTGTACATGAATAATGATCTTATATGAAAACTCCAGGTGTAAGTGATTTTTTAATAGTGATTATGTTTATGTGCTTATAAATATAATTTTCAAATTAATTCACAATGTGAATTAATCAAAAGTTGGCGATATAATTACCATTTTTGAGAAATATTTTAAGTATATTTCAACAGTTTTATACTCTGTAAACAGATCACAAATTCTTTCTTAATAAATTTTAGTATTTCAGAAATGATATTTAAATATTGTATATATTTAATTGATACTTAAATAATGTTTAAATTTATTATGTCGACACAATAAATTTAAAATAAAAATAAGAATTTGCTTGTATACACAAAACAAAACTTTACAAAAAGTTGGTCAATAATCGAGCTCATAAAAAGATATAAAAATAAAAATTTTTATAAATACATTTATTAAAAAACATATATTTCGTGATCATAGGTTTAACCTTCTTTAATTTCTTTTGTATTAAAAATATAAAATATATAAAGACGCAGAAATATATTATTCTAACATAATTTAAATTTTAAATGTAAATACTGAAGAAGGATCTGTGATTACGAAACGTATGTTAGTTTTTTAATAAATGTATCGCTTATAAATTTTATTTTATTTTTATATCTTTTTGTAAGCTGGATCATTGACTAAATTTTTGTACAATAAATTTAAATATTATTTAAGTATCAATCAAATATATATTTAAATATCATTTTTTAAGTACTAGAAATAGCTGAAATCAGAAAAAATTCGCTGAAATCTTTTTGATAATATTTCAAAAAGATTACAGATTCTTTGTGTAACATTTCATCAATCTTCCAACAAGGTTTTATATATAAGAATCGTGGACATTTGCTAATCTAGAGCTGTTTTAGAAATGTTGTAGACATATTTTGCAATTTTTAATTGAAATGTTTCATTTTTCTGTTGAAAAATTTCTGAGACATTTATAAAAATGTTTGGTGCTGTATGGAATTATAGTACAATATATTGTCATGTCTTAATAACTTTTATAAACTTTTGACAAATTTTTATAAATATAATTTAATTTTAAAATAAAGTTATCTTTTTGTAATATATGTGGAAATTTCATAAATCTAATCATAAATCGAATTTAATCGATTTCTATATCTTCTTCGTTTTTTTGTGTTATATCATTGGTGATAGATTTAATTAATTTTTGTGGAAAATCTTTTTGTGTGGAATCTGGACCAGCAAATGTAACATTTTCGCTCTCTCTTGTATGTCGCCACTTCATCCGACGATTTTGAAACCAAACTTTAACCTAATAATATAAAAAATTTTAGTTAAAAAGAATTGTATTATTGATATTATTTTCTTAAAATTTCTTTTAAATTGTTTCCTTTATGAAATAAAAAATATCACAATTTTTTTATTTTACAAAAATTGACATGTCAGATTTTATTTAAATCATATAACCTGTGCATCGGTTAGACCTAAAGTCGCTGCCAATTGTCGTCTGTCTGGTTTTGTAATGTATTTTTGTAGAGAGAATCTTCTTTCCAAACCTTTTCGCTGTAGAGAACTAAAAACTGCTCTAGACCACGATCTTTTTCTTCGTGTGTTTGTTTCTGAAGAGTTTATCATCGGAGAAGATGAAATAAGTGCTGAAAAGTGTATACTAAGTATCACAATTTGTCCCAACAAATTTTACTGAAAATTTTATATGTATCTTACTTAGTTTAATAACTTCATATATAATTTAATTACTATATAATGTAATATATTAGGTGTACAACTTTGTTTCCGCCGTTTTTTTTCCGAAATTCAAGGCTTTATTGTAAAAAACTGGTTATACATTTATGATTCAAAGTATTGTCCATCGCTGGCCACTACCTTCTCCCATCTTTCGCATAGCGAATATACGAATCCCGCGTCGAAAAAACTGGTCATCTTTTGAGGCTATCCACGAATCGATCCAATTTTTTATTTCTTCATAAGACCGGAAATGCTGGTCAGTCAGGCCGTGTGCCATTGATCGAAACAAGTGATAGTCAGAGGGAGCAATGTCTGAAGAATACGGCGGGTGGGGTAGGACTTCCCATTTCAACGTTTCCAAGTATGTTTTGACCACTTTCGCAACATGGGGTCGAGCATTGTCATGCTGCAAAATCACTTTATCGTGTCTCTCATTGTATTGCGGCCGTTTGTCTTTCAATGTTCGGCTCAAACGCATCAATTGCGTTCGATACCGATCGCCTGTGATTGTTTCAGTCGGTTTTAACAGTTCATAATACACTACGCCGAGCTGGTCC
>Ga0157363_1002827_pt1 | contig 15453 bp, 18 predicted proteins | sample AttsexASBM1_FD_111477 | JGI IMG/M metagenome (GOLD analysis project Ga0157363, IMG submission 111477) | Fungus gardens microbial communities from leaf cutter ant in Ribeirão Preto, State of São Paulo, Brazil - Atta sexdens ASBM1 | ecosystem: Host-associated > Fungi > Mycelium > Unclassified ...
ACAGTTTGAGCCGGAAAGCATTGGCAGGCTGCTGATGCGCGTTGAGGAGATGGTCTCAGCGGGCATCACGCCGGCGGAAATCGTGGCGGTTCTGGGCAGAAAAGGGGGGTGCGCATGAGCGGGATCATGACAACCTCTGTATCTCCGGCCAGAGTTTACATAAATCAGCAGAATGTATATGGTCTGCGCTGCCTGAAACCGAATGCGTCCGGCAGCGTAACCCTGCAGGTGTACGCAGATAACGCCAGCAAACCTGATGCTGTTACGGCGCACACGCAGGTAATGATTGCGACCGGCGCTGCAGCAGGAGGGGCCCTGTCGGCGCTGGCAATGCAGTTCCGCGCGGAGGAGCTGGAGAGGCTCATTTGCGAGGCGGAAATGGCGCTGGCCAGCCAGACGACACGTACGTACCGGCAATGGTATACGTGCTGGCGCCGGCGCGGCGTGCGGGTTAACGATCTGCTTGATATGACATGGACATGGTGCCGGCGTGCGCGCCTGACTGATGAGGACTGACTATGCCTTTGACCTTCACACTTTTAATGATTACCGGATTAGTGATTATCTGTCTTATTGCATCAGGCTGTCTCCCGGGACTGAATCGCGTTATTAACAAATGCATGTGTAAGCCGCTTCTGTGGGCTGCTCTGGCGGTAGCCAGTCTGCTGCCGATCGGTGAGATGACAGACTTTTGCAGATGGTTAACTTCCGGACCTTATTTTGACGGTAGCGGCGTAATTACCCGTCTTCCTGCTGAATCTTTCTGGCCGCACTCCGTGCAGATTTATCTGGCCGTCGCGTCGACTGCGCTGTTAGCAGGTGCGGTACTTCAACCTGCTATTAGCGAGGATATACGTCGCGGTCGTAAGCGAAAGGCGCGGGAAAAGTTGAAGGGAAAGGGTTAACGTCAGCATAACCGGTCAGACCTGTTAATGCTTTCGGTGAATATGCCGATACCTTAAAGGCCCTTCACCAGGGACAGATTTCGATAGTAAATCATATTTGACGATGCTTCGCCGCATCGTCTTTTTTTTGTTTTTCAAAAAGAACCCGCCGCAGCGGGTTTTAAACGGACTGCTGCTCCCGGGGAGGAGCGCGGGAGGGAAGGAGGGGTGGTTCCTCCCTGACAGGTTCTAAAACATCTTAGCGGAGTTGATGTGTTAAGTCGTGGGCGAAACCGCGAAAGAGGAATAAATGAGAATACATCGCATTGCCGGCGCGGCATTTTGTCCCGTATGGTACGGAAAATTATGCTGCAGAATATGCCCGGTGCAACAGGCCCTGACAGAGCTGCGGATGCTTCAGGCGTAAGGATGCGGACGGGCCCGGGCCGTACCACAGGGAGAATAAATGCGGATACTTTGCCGGCACTGCCGGGCTCAGCTCAGCAGGGATGAATACTTCTGTTTTCATGACAGCTGCATGCCTTGTGAAAACTACCGACAGACGGCAGCCGCTGAGCAGACGTTAGCGGTTAAGTCACCGTTGTTGATCTTTTATATGGTGCTGTTTGCCGGACGCCGTGCGCGGTTTATATGTGCGGCATGGCTGCGCGCAGCCAGATTGATATGAACATAATGCTGTGTTTGCTATGAATGAGAAGCAGGCGCCAGCATGGTGTAAGAAATGACATTCTGTATTTCAAACGCTGCCAGAAATGGACTCAGAAATCAGGAATAAGAAAAGCGCCGCTGGCGTACAAGCCGATTCGGTTAAACCTGCCAACACGGAAGTTTTACGGATTGCGCCAGGCGGGGCGGGTGCAGAACAGCTCTCATGAAAAGAAGTGTAACGCGCCACCCGGCACTACATACAGTATGCCGGTTAGCTGGCTGAGGCACAACATATAGCATCATGCGCAGCAGCGGGGCGATTTGGTGTTACAGGCGTTTTACTGAATGCCCGGAGAAGGGCATAAAAAAACCGCCCGTAGGCGGTCAAAGTGCTTCCATCAGATTAGAGAGTTGAGACTGGAGTGGTTCAGACTTCGGGATTAAGCATTGTCAGTTTCACTCAAAACACAAGGGAAGCGGGTATGCCTGTGTACCTGTTCAGAATTAGGACAGTTCAATGTCGTTTTTAGCACAAAGCGGACCGGGGGAAAGCAATGCCCGCTATGAGCGAAAAGCGGACGTTGTCCGCTTCGGTACAGAGTTGAATTTACTTACTGCACTTTGGGCCTGTCAGGTAAGTCCTGTGTTTAGCTGTTTATGTCCTCGGGGCTGGCGGCCTTAACCCGGGTTGCGGCCAGGCTGGCTACGAGAATGAAGACCAGGCAAATCAGCGCCTGAATTCTTAGAGTGACATGATGATCAATCAGCACACCCATGATGACCGGAGAGGCGCCACTGGCGAGCACCGTACCTGCCTCAACAGCCGATCGCACTTTTGCCAGCTGTGCGGGGCCAAAGAGCTGCACCCATAGCGCGGTCGCCAGCGTGGACGCAATGGCTGACGATACGCCGGTCATAATGAGATAAAACGGCGTGACCCACTGACTGCTGCTGAGCCACAGCGCAAGCATGCCAGCGCCCTGCGGCAGAAGAAACCACGGCAGAAGACGGCGCGGTGTGAGCCGGTCTATCAGCGGACCAAATGATAACAGGGACGCCGCCTGCGTAACGGCGTAGGCGATAAACCACGCAGCAACCCACGACAGTGCCCACTCTTTTTCCTCTGCAAGACGCGCCTGATGAAAAAAGAATCCCGTGGTAATGAAAGGTGACGCCAGCACTGCCGGCAGCGCCAGAAGCAAGTTACGGTTTTTCCATACTGACATTTCGCGAACCTTCTCTGCGCCCCGCTTTCTGAACGTCCGCAGCGGCTTTTCGGCAGTGCGTGGAAGGCAGCTGATAGCCAGCGCAACGCCGACAAACAGAACCGCAGCATTAATCAGCCAGGCAGTGCGCCATCCCGTCAGATAGTTAATCTGCACGGCAGCCAACGGAAACAGCGCCTGTGCGAGCGACAGGCCCAGTGCGATAGCACCCAGCGCTTTTCCGGCGTCCAGCGGGAACTGACGCGCAGTCACCGTCAGGGCGGTATGCACCATCAGGCCTTGTCCGCCGAGGCGAAGCAGGTAAAAGCCTGCACAGAGCATCCATGCCGCCTGCGCGCCGGAGACGAGCAGGCACGCCGTTATCAGCAGCAGGGTAACGGCCAGGGTGAATCGACGGGTAGTGGTGTAGTTAATCAGCCGGCCCGCCCAGGTCAGGGTGACGGCACTCATCACGGTGCCCGCGGCATAAAGCCCGCCCAGCCCGCCGTCGCTGAGCCCGAATGCCTGACGCAGGTCCTGCCCGTAAAGCGATACGAAGTAAGTCTGTCCAAAACTCGACATTGCCATCAGTATCGCGCCAAAGGCGAGGTGGCTACCGTGCTGATACATAAAGCGAAACAGCTGACGCATGGTATTCCCTGAGCACGGCTGACAAAGGCGCCGCACAAATGAACTGCTCCGGGACTTATGTTCCGGAGGCTCGTTATGAAAAGGGCCTGCGATTGCAGGCCCGTAAAGTTTACCGCAGCATCAGCAGCGGATGATGGCTTTCAGCCAGCATCGCCGTGGTGTGACTGCCGATAAAGAACCGGCGCAACCGGGAGTGTCCCCAGGCTCCCATCACGATCAGGTCCGTTCCGTTATCCTCCGCGTAACGACACAGCCCGCGCGAGACGGATTCATCCTGAATCAGCCGCGACTCTGTATCAATGCCGGCTGCCTTCAGGATTTGCTGCGCATCATGTAGTGAAGCATCGTCGCCGTTCACCATTACGACATGGCAGGTCAGGCCACGAAGCAGCGGGCTCACGGTCAGCCGGGTCAGGTTTCGGCGGCTCGCCTCGCTGCCGTCCCAGGCAAAAAGTACCCGGGATGGCGCGCTGAACGTTTCCGGTACGACCAGCACGGGCGCTTTCTGCAGGCGGATGACGCTTTCCAGATGGCTGCCCACGGTATGTTCCGCACCGCGCCGGCCGAGAACCATCAGCCTGACGTCATCGAGTCCGGCAAGGATCTCATCCAGCGCGCCGTGCATCTGCAGCTTGCGCACTTCCGGACACCCTGCACGGGCCAGCCGCTCAGCACAGCCGCCCAGAATGGCTTTACCCTGTGCCATGAACAGGCGGCTGCGCTCGCCCTCCACGCGCACCAGCTCTTCGGTCAGCAGCTCTTTGCTGTCGATGCCAATGCTGCCGCTCAGGTCAGAGATGGCCGGATGGCCGTCTTTTTCCAGTACGTGCAGCAGAGCCAGCGACGCAGAGAGGCCGGCGGCGGCCCACGCCGCGTAGTCACAGACCGGCACGGTTGACGGCGAACCGTCCACGCAGGCCACAACGGTATTGTTCATAGCTGAATCTCCTGTCGGTTAGTGACCGCCCATCAGTTTTTCCGCTTCTTCCGGCTTGTTGTGCACCCCGAAGCGGTCAACGAGGGTACGGGTGGCGTCGTTCATGCCCAGTATTTCTACCTCCGCGCCTTCCCGGCGAAACTTAATCACCGCCCTGTCCAGCGCGCTTACGGCGGTGATGTCCCAGAAGTGGGCGTGCGTGACGTCAATAACCACGCGTTCTGCCGCTTCCCTGAAGTCAAAGTGGCTCATAAAGCGATCGGCGGAGGCAAAAAAGACCTGACCGATCACGATATAGGTCCTGGTATCACCCTCCAGTGACGACCTGACCGTCATAAAGCGCGCCACTTTGGTCGCAAAGTTCAGCGAGGTAATCAGTACCCCGGTCAGCACGCCGAAAGCCAGGTTATCGGTTGCAACCACTACCGCCACGGTTGCCAGCATGACCACGCTGGTCGACAGCGGATGGCGGCGCAGGTCGGTAATAGAGCGCCAGGAAAAGGTGCCGATGGACACCATGATCATCACCGCAACCAGTGCCGCCATTGGGATTTGCGACACCCACTCACGCAGGAATACCACCATCAGCAGTAGCACTACACCCGCGGTTAGAGTGGAAAGTCGGCCCCGTCCGCCGGACTTCACGTTTATCACCGACTGACCAATCATGGCGCAGCCCGCCATACCGCCGATAAACGGCGTACAGACGTTAGCAATGCCCTGCGCCTTGCACTCGCGGTTTTTATCGCTCGGGGTGTCGGTCATGTCGTCCACGATAGTGGCGGTCATCATCGACTCCAGCAGTCCCACCACGGCAAGGCCGGCGGAGTAAGGCAGGATAATCAGCAGCGTATCCAGGTTCAGCGGAATGTCAGGAATGAGGAACACCGGCAGGCTGTCGGGCAGTTTGCCCATGTCGCCCACAGTGCGCACGTCCAGATGCAGCCACATGGAGATGGCGGTCAGCACCACGATGCAGACCAGCGGGGAGGGAATGGTTTTATTGAGGTACGGAAAGAGGTAGATGATTGCCAGGCCTGCGGCGGTGAGCGCATACACGTGCCAGGTCACGTTGGTCAGCTCCGGCAACTGTGCCATAAAAATCAGAATGGCCAGCGCGTTGACGAAGCCCGTCACGACCGAGCGTGACACGTAGCGCATCAGGCTGCCAAGCTTCAGGTAGCCGGCGACCAGCTGCAGCAGGCCGGTGAGCACCGACGCTGCCAGCAGATACTGCAGACCGTGGTCTTTCACCAGGGTTATCATCAGCAGCGCCATCGCACCGGTGGCCGATGAAATCATCGCGGGGCGTCCGCCAAAGATGGCCATCACCACGGGAATACAGAACGCCGAGTACAGGCCGACCTGCGGGTCGACTCCGGCAATGATGGAAAACGCGATCGCTTCAGGAATGAGCGCGAGCGCGACGACAATACCGGCGAGCACGTCACCACGGACGTTGCCCAGCCAGTCCTTACGCGTCGAGGACAGCAGCATAATAATTTCTCAGATTTTGAATACAGTCAGCCCGTGAGGGCGAAATTTCGGGTACGAAAAAGCACATCCGCAGACGGGATGTTTTTGAGTGCGCGACTGAAACTACTCAGTGCGACAGGGGAGGGTTACGACTCAGGGTGGCGTAAGACGCATGATTTTTTTAGTACTCCTTTACGGCAACCTATGCCTTCAGGACTGAATTAAGCCAGCTCATCAGGGGATGAACGCAGACCACAAATCCTGCTCTTGCCAGAACAGGAGCTTAACTATAAACGAAAGAAGAAAGAGATCAATGTTTCACCGTGCAGATCATCGCCAGGTAAGTAATCAGAAAGGCACTCCTGCTAATGTCCGCTTCTGGCACTAAGCGGACTGTTTGCAATCCTAAGTCCGCTACGAGCGAGCAGCGGACAGTGAGTAAACCTTCTTCAGTGACACAGAATCATTTGAAGGGGTTAATTAGTTTTAACCGGCATGTTAATAACGTTGCAGACACAGATTAATTATTCTGCTTTTTCAGGTACAAACTGAGTTAGAAGTAGCGTAATGACACAGATCACCGCGCCTGCAAAAAATGTAGAGGCAGAACCCCATATATCCCATAACAGTCCGGCCCCCAGACTTGCTATAAGTAATCCCATGCCACTCAACAAACTGAAAAATCCAAACGCCGTTCCGCGCAGGTCGGCTGGGGCTGTGTGAGCAATCATGGTGTTCAGCAGGCCCTGAGTCATTCCCATATGTACACCCCACAGTGCCATGCCAATTATGATCCCTATCCAGGAATCACTCAGGGCAAGTACTAAATCTGCCACAATCAGCACCATGAGACCCATCTGCAGCAATCGTCTGTGACTGATGCTGTCTGATAAGCGCCCGAACGGGTAGGCTGTAAAAGAAAAGACAACATTCAAGGCGACCATAACGAGAGGAATTAACGCAAGTGGGATATCGATCTCCTGCGCCCTGAGAACCAGGAATGCCTCACTAAACCTGGCGAGAGTAAACACACCGCCAAGCCCTATCACCCACCAACAGTCTACGCCCAGCCTTTTCAGATTTTCTTTTTTTACCGTGTTAGTTCTTGCTGTTACGACAGGTGTTAATCAACGGAGAGCAGGTCATGGGCGTTCCAAGCGGGACCAATATCATTTAGGAAAAATATCCGATGAGATCTTAAATTCCCGGTACTAAAAGATGAAAGGCCATTTTTAAATTCGCAGTGTTTAATAGCCTACGCTGGCGGTTACGGCTTCGACAGGGATATGTTCATTCAGAAAAGCTAAACGCATCCTGAGTTTAGTAAGATATTCCAGCGGCGAAGTTCCTGTAGCAGCCAGGAAATGCTGGCTAAACCTCGCCGGACCAGCCATTATTTTTATTCATGGCTTATTGGGCCGTCATCTTAACTAGGATAAACAGCTTAATAGCCCTGAACTGCAGGAGTATCGCATGATCACTTATGACCTGTGCGGACACGGGCAATCGGTAAAACCTGACGATGCAGAGGCTTACAGAGGTGGACGGCTTTATGCGCATGATTCGGCCGCCGTGATGTAAGCAACGATTGCTCGCCGTCCGGTACAGGTTGGCTGGTCACTGGGCGGTGTAGTCGTAATAAACTATCTCGCCGCTTATGGTGACGATATGATCAGTGGAGCCATGTATGTAGATGGCGTAATTGAGTTGAAAGCTCACTGATTACACCGCATCTGGAGCTTTAAGCCGGTTTGGCCTCAGACGATATCAGAACGCATATTACTGCCGTGCGAACTTTCCTAAGCTTATGTTTCCATACGTAGCGATGCGAAAATTATTGTTTTCCAATGCCGTGATGTCGTCCTGGGTGATGACCAAACAACACCGTCTATGACCGTAAACGTTGCTGCAGGCTTACTGAAGGCACGCGTACCCGTCCTTATGATTTATGGTGGCAAGGAGCAACTGGTAAAAGTACAATCTAGCCTTGGACTCTTCCAGGAACTGAATGGTCACATTCACTCAAAGATTTATGCCAACGCCGCGCATGCACTTGTCCTCGAAAAAGCGCCACGTTTAATCAAGATTTGTCTGCGTTCATTAACGCTAATCAGGGTGGCTAATTCTTCATACTCTCTCTATGATGGATTTTTTCCCGAGTGTTTATAGGGAACGATCAATCACTTAGGAACGTTTCCGCACAATGACCTTGTTAAATGACCTCGACCTGCGTCAGCTTGAAGCCTTCTCGGCGGTAATTTCTGCGGGCAGCGTGACGGCGGCAGCTAAAGCGCTGAACCGCTCGCAGCCCGTTGTTTCCCGTCTGATTCAGGAGCTGGAGCAATCGCTGGGGTACCCGCTGTTTATTCGCAATGGTCCGCGCATTCATCCATCCGAAGAGGCATTACAGCTGCATCAGTATGTGCAAAAAGCGCTGCTGTCATTACAGCAAATCCGCTTACGTGCCCAAGAGATCGCGCATCAGCAGCATCGTCCGCTCAGCATTGCGGCTACGCCTGCGCTGGCGGCCGGCTTGTTGCCGCAGGCGCTGGCCGCGCTCAACCTGCAAAACAAAGTGCAAATCATCAGTGAATCTGCCGTAAACACGGCGCATGCGGTTATCACCGCTGAGGCGGATATCGGTTTATGCAGTTTGCCGCTGGAGCATCATGCGGTTGAGCTGCACTGGATTGGGTTGTCACAATGCGTGGTTGCGCTGCCGGAAGACGATGAGCTAGCGGCGAACAGTGCACTATCGCTGAGCCAGTTGGAGGGCCGTCGTTTGATTGCCCCATGGAGCCCGCAACGCTTACGCGGGCGCTATGAAAAAGCGCTCAAAAAAGTGAAAGCGCCGTTGCTGGAAACCATCGAGACCAACTCGTCGGCGAATATTCTGGGCTGCGTACGAGCCGGATTAGGCGTGGCGATCCTCGAACCGGTGACGGGGTGGGGCATGCCCCTGACCGGCGTAGCGATCCGTCCGCTTCAAGAAGATATCCCTTACTTCTTTGGCGTTATCACGCCACAGGGCCGCCAGATTTCCAGCGCGGCGCTGGCGCTGGTGGACGCACTGGCGGATGATGCCGCGCAACTGTTGCCGGGGTTTGAACGTCTGGCAGCCAGTGAACATCCACGCATCATGCGTATCATTAACCAGGATTGATTCCGCCCTGTCAGGCCACCGCCCGCATCACAAAATGTGCAGGTCAACCCCGAACACACTCTATAAAATCCCTTCACTTTCAATGCTTATGTCTTTTCTGGCATAAGATATAAGAAATCCATCGGTCAACTCTTAAGCGCAGTTCTTGACTCCGATCCAGGGCAAGAGGAATATGCGAAGCCTTAGTTATTACTATGTGCATTTGTGATTGTAAGCCGCCAATTATGCAAATTTAGGATAATTAAAAAGGCCGGCGCATCGTTTGATGCCGGTTAGTTAAGATGTGAAATGAATGCGTCAGGCAAATTCAGCGCTTAACTGACCAGCATCAGGTATCGTGCCTGTTAACCGTTTTACTCGCTGCAAAGCGGTCGCTGACACCGGGGAAATCTTGCTATGACATATGCCGCCAACGGTCTGGCCGCGCTGGAAGCTCAGCTGCAGCAGGATCTGGAATTTCTGGAGCTGCCCGCCAAATCCTGGGTACCGGAACGTACCTGGCTGGGCCAACCGGTACGCGATGTGGTGGTGATCGGTGCTGGTATGTGCGGTCTGGCAGCACTCGCCAAATTGCAGCTCACCGGTATCAGCAATGTGGTGGCTTATGACGCCGCACCCGCAGGGCTGGAAGGGCCGTGGATCACCTTTGCGCGCATGGAAACCCTGCGCTCGCCGAAAACGCTACAAGGCCCCGCACTCGGTCTCGCTCAGCTGACCTTCCGCGCCTGGTTCACGGCGCAGTGGGGCGCAGAGGCATGGCAGGCGCTGGATAAGATCCCCAAAGCGCAGTGGATGGATTACCTGATTTGGTATCGCAAGGTACTGAACCTGCCGGTGCAAAACAACGTGCGCGTCAGCAACATCGCGCAGGCCGGGGAGTTAATGGCACTGGATCTGGACGGTGGCGAAACCGGGCGAATTTTCACCCGCCGTCTGGTGCTCGCCACCGGCCGTTCAGGACTCGGTGGTTTTGCCGTGCCGGATTTCCTGCAAGGCATTGATCGCCAGTTCTGGGCGCACTCCGCGGATGACATCGATTTCACTGCTTTAAAAGGCAAACGCGTGGCGGTGATTGGTGCAGGCGCGTCGTCAATGGATAACGCGGCCACCGCGCTGGAGCAGGGCGCGAGCGCAGTGGATTTGCTGATTCGCCGCAAAGAGATGCCGCGCATTAACAAGATGACCGGCATTGGCAGCCAGGGCGTGGTGCATGGCATGCATCAACTGCCGGACGCGTGGAAATGGAAATTTGTCGATTACACCGCCACAACGCAAACTCCACCGCCGCGCGCTTCCACCCTTCGCGTATCGCGTCATGACAATGCACGTTTCTTCCTCGACTGCGGCATTAATACCGTCAAACAGGAAGCCGATGGCCTGCTGATTGAAACGATCCAGGGCGCACTGCGTTACGATTTTCTGATTGCTGCCACTGGCTTTACCAACGATTTCCACGGCCGCCCGGAGTTTGCCGCCATCGCGCCGCACATCCGCAGCTGGTCCGACGGGCGCTATCAGCCAGAGATGGGGCATACGCGCCAAAGCATGCTGGAAGCGCCGGATCTCGGCCCTGCGTTTGAGTTCCGTGAATTAACGCCGGGTGCCTGTCCGATGCTGACTCACATCCACTGTTTTAACGACGCTGCAATGCTGACGCACGGCAAAGTCTCCGGTGATATTCCGGCGGTAAGCGCCGGTGCCGATCGCCTGGTGCGCGGCATTGCGGCCTCGCTGTTTGCTGAGGACGTTGAGCAGCATTACGCCAGCTTAGAAGCTTTTGTCACCCCTGAACTCCAGGGCGATGAATGGGTGGATTCAACCCCGTCACTAAAACAGGAGAACGCGCTGTGATCGACGCTATTGATCAGGCCGCCGGATTAACCCCAGAAGATGCGCTGTATCAGACGCGCCGCCTGCGTCCGGAATTTGTTGAAGGTGCAGAGGCGTGCCGTCTGTCAGTGCTCACGCCGCAAGACGACCAAGGTTTGCCGGCGAATCTGCGCCTGGCGCTGGCGCAGCGAATGGCAATATTGAACGACGATGCGCCGCTGCAGCGTAATTATCAGGCGCAGCTGGCGGCGTTAAATCCCTCTGAAACGCTGCTGGCACTGGCTGCCGGCGGCAGTGTGAGTGAAGAGCCGCTGGCCACGATGGCGCGCCATGCTGACCTGGTGACGCAGCAGCCGATTCAGGCCACCGAACAGCATATTCGCTTGCTGGAGCAGGCCGGTTTGAGCAATCCGCAAATTGTTGCGCTCTCAGAGCTGATCGCCTTTGTTAACTTCCAAACGCGCGTCGCGGCTGGCTTACGTCTGATGAGGTCCGCATGATTCCGTCGGTTAATCTCAAGCCGCTGCACTGGCATCCTTACATCACGCCCGTGGAGGTTGAACAGGCGACGCCAGCGCAGCTGGAGGCGATGAAAGTGACGCCATCCAACAAGAAAATCTCTGAATACGTGCGCACGCTGGTGCACGATCCCGAGAGCTATACCGCCCGTACCGGGCTGTTTAACGCCATCATGTATGTCGAAGGCGGGCTTGATCGCGCTGATCGTGAACTGGGGGCGCTCGGTGCTTCAATCGTCAACGGTTGCCGCTACTGTGCGGTGGTGCATGCGCGCCGTCATGCCCAGCTGGCTGACAGTAACGCCGTCGTCAGCGCCATCTTTTTTGACCGGGCGGATGTATTAGGTGAACGCGACGCGGCGATCTATCACTTTGCCCGCCGTTTATCGGTCACACCAGCGGAAGCCACGCCGGAAGATGTCGCCGCGCTGCGCGCCGTTGGGATGAACGATCAGGAGATTATCGACCTGATCCACGCCATCGCCATATTTGGCTGGGCCAACCGTCTGATGCATGTGCTCGGCCATGCTGACCTGAACAAATAAGGGCCGCACCGGATGTTAGAACTCAACAATATTACTCTCGCTTACGGCAGCAATCCGATTCTCAAAGGCGTCGATTTGTCGGTAAAGCGCGGCGATGTGGTGTCGATCATCGGACCCAGCGGGACCGGGAAAACCACGCTGCTGCGCTGCATTAACTATCTGGCGAAGCCGTCAGCGGGGACGATTCAACTCGATCAAATCCGTATGGATTATCAGTCACCCGACAAAGCGGCGATTCAGGCGATACGTCTGCGCACGGCCATGGTGTTTCAGCAATTCAACGTGTTCAAGAACATGACGGTGCTGGAAAACGTGATGGATCCGCTGATTGTCATCCAGCGTAAAACGAAACAGCAGGCGCGCGATATCGCCGTGCAGGAGCTGGAGCGCGTTGGCCTGGCAGCCAGGCTCGATCACTATCCGTCCCAGCTGTCCGGCGGCCAGTTACAGCGTACCGGTATCGCCCGTGCGCTGGCGGTGCGTCCGGATGTGATGCTGTTTGATGAACCGACCTCATCGCTTGATCCTGAGCTGGTGGGGGAAGTGCTTAAAGTGATTAAAGATGTGGCGTCATCCGGCATTACCTCGCTGCTGGTGACACACGAAATGCAGTTCGCGAAGAGCATTTCGAATCGCATTGTGTTTATGGATCAGGGCGTGGTGGCTGCAGAGGGGACGCCAGCAGAGATGTTTGATAACCCAACACAGCCGCGCCTTGCTCAGTTCCTCAACGCAGAAAAAGTATTCTAATATTCAAAGGAATCACAGACATGCCTGCAATCAAAACCACATTACGTCGCCTGGCCGCGCCTGGCATCATCGCACTGGCCCTTATCAGCGGTAACAGCTTTGCTGATGCCGTACGTACCATCAAAATCGCCACCGCAGCGGAATCCAAACCGCTGTCGTGGGGCGCCATCGGTCATGAGCCAGAAGGCTATGAGCCAGACGTGCTGAGAGCGATCAACGCTAAACTGCCGCAGTACAAATTTGTGATGGAAGGCGCGGCGGACATCGCGCAGGAAACCGGCCTGGTGACCGGCAAGTATGACATGGCGACCGGCGGATACTACAAAGCGCCTGCGCGCAGTAAACAGTTCCTGATCCCGGATGCGCCAATCGGTGCCAGCCTGATGAAGATCTACAGCCGCAGCGACAGCAGTATCAACGGTATGAAAGATCTGGTTGGTAAGAATATCGTGCCGGTAACCGCGGGCGGTGGAGTGTATAAGTTCGTGACCCAGTGGCAGCAGGATAATCCGAACGACAAGATCAACATCAAAGCCTCCAGCGCTGGCGTGCCTTATCCCGATCGCCTGAAAGAGGTACAGAACGGTAAGTATGACGCGCTGATTTTGCCTTCAAACCTCGGTGAGCAGACGGTGATCGACAACCAGAAGCTGGCCATCAAAGCCAGTGAGCCGGTGGTGATCAACAACACGTATGTGCTGATCCACCGTTCTGCCGAAAACCAGGCGCTTAACGATGACGTGAACAACGCGCTGAAAGCGCTGAAAGACGACGGCACGCTGGATAAGCTGGCGCAGAAGTGGTTTGGCGAAGACGTTACGAAATACATGAAGTAACCGCTTCACGGCGCCCGGTGTTGAGCCGGGCGCATGCTGTCCTTTTTAGCAGGAGTATTGCACCGTGAATCTATCCTCCATGATTCCTGAACTGCTGTCGGCGCTGCCTTTGACGCTCGGCATCATGTTTGTGGCGATGATTGTCGGGTTCTTTCTGGCGCTGATTACGACGTTTTTCCGCGTGCGTCGTATTGCCGTCATCAGCCAGCTTGCCGATCTCTATGTTTCTTACGCGCGCAGCGTGCCCGTGGTACTGCAGTTGTTTGTCGCTTTCTACGGGATGCCCCTGATTACCGATACCTTTGGCCTGGGCGATTTATTCACCGCCAACGTTGCGGCGATGATCGGCCTGAGCCTGTATCACGGCGGATATCTGTCGGAAGTGATGCGTCCGGCATATCTGGCGGTTGAGCGGGGTCAGCACGATGCCACCGATAGCCTGGGCTACAGCTTCCGCCAGAAAATACTGCGTGTCATCGGCCCGCAGGCGGTGCATTTTGCACTGCCGGGTTACGGCAATGCGATTATCTATCTGATTCATAATGTGGCTCTGGTGATGTACATCGGTGCAGCAGATGTGATGGCGACCGCGCATCTGATCATGGAACGCGATTACAACCAGTATCAGTTCGGCACCTATCTGGTGCTGGCCGTGCTCTATTCGCTGCTGTGCGGCGTGGCGTGGCTAATTATCCGCTTCTTTGAACAACGTCATGCGAAGTACAGCGCGAAGTCTGCGCCACGCGTGAAGTTCACCACCAACGTCTGAGTGAGGGCGAAAAACCATGTTTGAAGCTGAGGTTTTACTGCCGGACTTCTGGAGCATTCTTGATGCTGTGCCGGTGACGCTGCTGATGGCCGTAACGGTGTTTATCTGTTCAACGCTGTTGGGCGGGCTGTTTGCGTTTATTGAGCATCGCCGTATTCCGCTGCTGCGCCAGCTGGTGGTCACCTACAAAATCGCCTTCAAAGGGGTGCCGATGGTGGTGGTGATTTTCCTCGCCTATTACGGCTTGCCCCCAGCGCTGCACTTTGTGGCCACGCTGTTTGGCGTGGAGGTTAATGCCCACTCATTGCCGAACTGGGTGATCATCATTGTGGCGCTGAGTGCGTGCGTAGCGGCATTCCAGGCGGAAGTGTGGAAAGGGGCGCTGAACTCGTTTGACAGCGGACAATCGGATGCCGCCTTGTCGCTTGGCTACAGCGGTGGACAGCTGTTCCGTCGGGTGATGTTCCCGCAGATTATCGTGGCGGCCATCCCCGATCTGGCGAATGCGTTTATGGTGATCATGAAAGCCCTGTCGCTGGCGTTTGCTATCGAAGTGGTGGATATTTTTGCCCAGGCGCAATTAACCGCAGCACTGAACTTCTACTACCTTGAAGCCTTCCTGATTACGGTGGTGTTCTATATGGTGATTGCCTGGGTGGTCACTAAAGTTGCCGACAAGATTGAAGCCGTGCTGCGTGTGCGCACCTGATGAACAGGGTGTGGTGATGAAACGGCAGGCCAATGTGGGCGATCGGTTAACGCTCAGGTAAGCGATCCACGGCTGCGTAAGAATCCGGAAACACGTCGTTTCCGGATTTTTTATTCAGCACCGTCAGGCTGCCGGATGACGTTTTTGTCAGGGTCAGCTTTGTCATCCTTTCAAATTCGGGATACCCGGATTACGTAATCCGCTTCCCCCATTTTGTCAATGACTTTTTCGCCATCCTCTTTGGTAAAGGCGCTTTTTTGGCCCTGAGACAGAATATCCAGCATTGTTCCTGAAGGGCGGCAGAAACGCTTGCCAAGCGGCGTCATAACATCCGAACGATTTATCAGAATCGGATGCAGAAGCATATAATCAATCAATTGTTCATCAGACAATTTATCCTCATGAAGACCTAATTGCTCATAAGGCTGAACGTTATGCACAGCAATGCGCGCACTAATTACCCATATCTGAAATCAGTTTAATAAGCGCATTACAAGTCCGCGGTGTATCA
>Ga0157363_1002828_pt1 | contig 15452 bp, 10 predicted proteins | sample AttsexASBM1_FD_111477 | JGI IMG/M metagenome (GOLD analysis project Ga0157363, IMG submission 111477) | Fungus gardens microbial communities from leaf cutter ant in Ribeirão Preto, State of São Paulo, Brazil - Atta sexdens ASBM1 | ecosystem: Host-associated > Fungi > Mycelium > Unclassified ...
ATTTTATTAGAATATCTAAAATTTTATATAAATGTAGATCTGAAGATAATATTTTATTGAATCATCAACATTATATAGCAAACTCAAACATGATGAGCAATACTGCAGAAAGTTTTGACATTCAAATCAGCTTTACATAATTATTTTGATATTTCAACAAAATTATTTTCAGATCTGTATCTAGTTAAATTTTTAGATACTTCAGTAAAACTTTTCTTTTTATGAAGATATATTTAATATATTTCAGTTGTTTGCTTTTTTTTAATCGTATAATATTTATCTGCACGGAAAAATTTTTTTGCTAAAGTATCTAAAATATTATCTAGATATAGAAAATAGATAAGATTTGAAAATATTGTTTGGATCATCAAAATAATTACGTAGGATGTTAAACTGGTTGCTTAAATGTTAAAATTTTTTGCAGCATTGTCATCACCTTTAAGCGATTTACATAATTATTTTGATGATCCAACAAAATTATTTTCAGATTTATATCTAACTAAATTTTGACACATTTCAGCAAAAATCCATTCTTTCCATGTACCATTTAAACAATGTGACTATGTTAGCTCTTCTCATCATTTTTTTTCATTATAAAAGAAGATAAACAGACGTTCATATGGTCATCATTAGATGCCTATCAACATTATTAAGAAACAGCGTAGTGTATGACTATTGTATAGCTTCACTTCCTGCTTGCGAAATGATGCCTCATTCATATTTACTAGCTTAACTGTCTGATGCATTATCATAGGATTTTGCCGAGATTGTGCAAAAAAGTTTACGTCGCGCTGGCGAGACTTTCCCTCATTGCCCGTCCCACATGAACAGCGAGACGTTAATTACATTGGCCGATTTAATGTTCGCAGTTAAGGTGTAATAAAGTCGGTCGTGAAGAATTGGGAAATAAATTCGTGCCCGCCGACACGCGCGGAGGCGGCGTTCAGTGGATTTACGTAAAGTATGGAAATAACTCGTAACATAAACTAGATGATGTACAGCCAGAGAACCGTATAAGCGGCGCGAGGGAGCCTCTTTCTCTTTAAGACGACGCTGTTGATTTAAGGACACAAACAAAATTGCACGTTTTTATGGAACACAAAGCAAAGATTCTCTCAAAGCGATCCCGACACGCAATTTCATGCTTTTCTCAGACGAGTTAAGTGTCGATGTAATTTCAAGCATATGCTGTGTCTGTTCTGATGAATATATCAACTATTTCAAGAATAAACACAATAATAACATTTGCAATAATACAATTGCGATCGTTTCATATTGATACTTTATGTTCTATGAAAAATATTTGCTTATCAAAACTCATCAGTGCACGGAAAGAATAATTTTGCTAATTAAAACTTTAGCTTAGAGATCAGAAAATAATTTTGTTGGATCATCAAAATAATTATGTAGGACGCTCAAACTTGATGATAAGTTACAAAAAGTTTTGATATTCTAAGAACCAATTAAGCGTCTTATATATTTATTTTGATATTTCAACAAGATTATTTTCAGATCAATTATCTAACTATCTATTATCTAGCTAAATTTTTAGATACTTAAACAAAACTATTTTTTTCATGTATACACTTTAATGTTGCATCTATTCTCCCCTTCCCTCCGGTGATTTATATGTGCTGAAACTTTACAAAATAAAAAGACTCAAAAGGTACCGTTGTGAACGTTTGATTCATATATGATTTCTCCCTTTTCTTTGATGATTATTCTATACTACCATCCCTTAGTCGAGAGTGATGTTTTGCCTACCGGAATACAGTTCCATACGTCAAATGCACTCAATGTGTGCGATGATGCGTTACGATCTCGTTCTTTTAATCACAGCAATTAAAAAAATAATCACCCATAACGCACTGGTAGCAATTAGAACCCCATATCCCGTATATCGTTTCTTCTTCTCGTTCTTCCATGCGGGATCATCGCCATGCTACCAAATCCCTATATTTTTCCCTCTTCGCTTCTTCTTGCACGCATAAACTCATCGGTTTTCTTCTTGCCCTTTTCCCCCTGTTTTTTCGTTCTTCTTTCTGCTCCTCATGCCAACTACCATTTCCGACTGTTTTCGCGCGCGCGCTCTTCCGCAAACGTCGCCATTTCGTCGTTTCGACTACCGTTTCGACCCTCTCTTTGTTCCATTCTCTTACGGAGTCGCGAGCAAACTAATTATAAAAATGTTGGCCGAGAACCCTCGTGAAGTAAACAGCTCCTGGCGTTAAGCACATTTTCGACGAAAACGAGAAGAGATCCGGTCGAAAGAATATCATTCCCCCGCACACTCTTTTTCATGTAAATCATTTTTGCGCGGTATATTCGACTTCGTCGACGAACTCGTTAAAGCCGACGGCATCGTAATATTTCTTCGTCTCTCTCTTCCTGTCTTTCGGAGCTAATTAGGGACGCATCTAATAATACCTATTTAAGTCAAACACAGAATAATGAGCTTGAATACGCTACGAGAAATTACTAGATACTGCTGTATTTAAATAATTCATCTCATGCGTTTGAAAACAGAAAATCGTAATGTCTAGTTAACATTAATAATGATTAATAATGATTAAAAAAATATCAATACTTAATTATACAGTTTTAATAATATCATTATGAATACTATTTCTTATTAATACTACTTGACAAAATATCATTTTAGTGTTAAATTAACTAACCGATTATCCTCACGTCGTACTTCATCGAGGTGTTTTCTAAAAATAAATAACATTGACGATTTGAGAAAAATGATTTGCTATTTAAATTCGAGAATGAGAAAAAATTAAATATGGACAAATGTCTGCTAAAATAATCAACGCTTAGATGATAACTTAAGGTGATTTCTAAAATAGATGGGAGTAATATTTTTTTTCACGATGTAGATCTTCCTCTTCTCTGAGAGGGTCAGCACCATTAATTATAAAACGGTATTCGGCGCAATGAGATTTATGCTCGCCATGGGTGACGGGCAATATAGTACCTATATTACACGAGGATAAACGAGGATGGGTTACAGGTTCATTTTCTCGTATCGTATGGCTTAAGTTATAGGGTATGCCATGTGCGTAATTTATATCCACGAAAGAACGCATTCTCGTGTACATATACCGCGAAAAAAATAATGTTATGACGATACGTCTGTATTCAGAAATCTATATGATAGCAATAGCAAACGATTCATAGTATCAAATCATGGATTTCGTTCTCTCTGTTGTCGAAACATGATAACGTCTAGTTATTGCTAGGAAATTCGATGCCAAAATAATAATGCATCGTTATTATTGCCCTGTTTCAACCACGAATAGCACAATTATCGCCTAAAGCGAGAATTTGATGATTCGATATCAAATGAAAGTGCAACACAAAATCACGCAAAAATAAAAAATCAATATAAAATCAAGCAACAATGCTATCTTAATAGGCTTGAACAATTCGTGATGTCATTAGCTAAACGTTAAACTGAAGACTGACGTGGTATCGCGCGGTATGACGGCCCTTTAAACACGAGATGGCCTTTAAATTTTCAGCAACAGAGGCGCAGCATAAGCTTAAACCCCATTTGAAACCGAATACCCCGCTTATTTGTCCCGACGGAATACAGTACGCTGTTACCACAGCATAACGTTGTTGCTGGAAAACCCGTTCTCTCTCAAGAAGTCCTCTATTTGCGGGAAACTTATTATAAATTAGATGTTTACATCATGTTTATATATATATAAATATAAAAGCAGTGTCTTTATAAATACAATAAATTAAAATTTTTATTGCTTTGCAATCTTTATAATTTTTCAGAGTCACAATTTTTTAAATATTTTTACTTAGTAATATGAATTATTTATGATACATTATATGGAAACAAAGACTGTACAAATAAGTATATAGTTTATATGAAAATTTTCTTCGAGGTAAGAAGATTTCTTAAGAGGTAAAAAGAAGAAAATGAAAAAAATTGGCTTCAAGATTATTTGCAATAATATTGTAGAGACAGACAAATTCGTGCGACGCGTGCAGCAATCTTCCCTTTTTAATACGAAGTCGAGAATCCGAAACTCATTTGAAGTGCGGTGTGATTTACGAGTTCCGTGCTGTCTTCTGCATTGCCCTACAGCCTTTTTCTCGCCGATCATGCGTAAGAATGAGCATCGGTAACGACCTAATAAATGCTTACACGTGCCAACACAATGCACCTACGCTTAGAGGAACGCCAACGAGAAGCCTACCAAAAGCTACTACTGTTGCTCTCTACTTCGACCTCGTTACACGCCTAATTAACGCGACAAATTACCCGGCGAGAAATAGACGTACGTACGGTTAAAGCATTCAACGTAACGCCCTTTTCCCAAAAGACACTACACGTTTGACGAAAGGGCGCCAGTGTATCCGCTCGTTCGTTCGCGCATCTTCACGAAGAAGTCTCGTGACATTCTTGTCTTAAAATAAGCCGCAACAACGAATATAGTGAATAGCAAAAGCGAAAGTCATTAAGAGTTTTAGGAATGGAATGCAATTTAGCGTGGAATTCTTAGACGAGTTTAAATTGGGTTTCTTGCGTTAATAGCAAGAGTGATAATGTATGTATGCCACGTCTGGTTTATCGATTGTGTCTAGCATTTGCACAGTGAATTTAAAATATTTCTATTTGAATGAGACAAAGCATATGTAGACACATAAATGCACAATGTCGCTTGCAATGTTCAAACTTTGAATTGGAAAGCGTAAAGATAAAAATATTTGATGTTTAGATTGTAATTTAAAAAGAATGATTGTATGTTTCTTCAAACAAGTTTGCTTTCAAAGTGTGTTCATCTTTTTGGAGTTTATATGACAGCAGACAGAAAATTTGATTACATAATATTCGTTGACGAGGTAAATTTGATCTCTGTATTCGCGACAGAAACATAATAATTTCCAATTCAAGATGTTACTGACGAATTCTCTTTCTACGCTCCCACGTCCTAAATTCAGACTGTAATCTGCTAAAAGATCCAAGAAAGTCACGAATATTCCAGTCCAAATTTAGGATCCCCGTCACTTCATCGTATATATTTACAGACCTTTACAGCAAACTTGCTAATAGTCTCCTTTAGAAATAGTAGTCGAGATGGCAAAATGCGCGCTCACAGTTATATCATCGTCGAAATATCCTTTGACTCACAAAACAAGAATTATGAAGCTAAATTAATATCATTAACCTCGTATACGAGTAACCCAATTTATACCGTTGTTGTATTTCCTTTGAAATATCGGACGTGCAAATATTTAGGCAGAAATTAGGTAATGGGTATGTCGTATATTGTTGTATGTCATATTATTATACAACTTGAAATATTAGGTTTTATCTCTCATAAGCGTAGAATATGTATTATATTCTGTGTATAAATTCAAGCTTAATATGATTTGCGTATATTTCATGTAAGTTAACAAAAATCAAACAATCAAATAATTTTCCTCCCTGACGAAATAATCCGATTTAAAATAACATATGATATATATTTTCGATAACAGGACTGTCCACCCATTTTTCGTCCAATTTTTAATTGTTTTGTGCACTAACAAATATTTATGTTAACTGTAATGAATTATTATGTTAATTAAGATTAACGAAATTTTAGTCATACTAGTATAGTAATAATGTGTTCTCATCTAAAATTACATACCAAATATACGTATCCACAACAAAAGTATTTTCCCCAAAAAGTATGTATGACAAGCACACAATAATGTATCAGAGCACTCATAAATACTTTAATTTGTCCTGACTCAATAATTTCATAACACAAGAGATTCCTATTGCGTTGCGTGAAATTAAATGAAAATGTTCATATAATTTCCATACATTTTTTACGTTTTTATCAGCGATATTATTATGTACAATGATAATTATAATATTTTATGCAATGCAGCACATATATAAATAATTCTGAAAATATAATCTTATTAAGCTGCTCTAAACTTTATTTATTTCAATATAGATAATTATTTTTACTTATAACAAACTTATATATAAAAACTGATAATTCTTATCATATCATATGTTGATTTTTCATCAATAGAAACTGTTTTTTTTTTTAAAAGGAAATATCATATTTATATCAAAGTACAATGAACAATATGTTAGTTATTTATTATAAAACAAGAAGCGTAAAAATTCTTGTTTTGCATATAATTCGCGCGGAGGTCATTTCATACTCAATAAAAAAGCCAGATGGAAGTCCTAATTCAGTTTTTCAAACTCTTATCATGACGCGAGAAATTCATATTCATCGGTGGACTTCGTCGTCGTAAAACGCGTGACTTTCACGAGGTGCAAAGGCAAAACTTTTAAATCACATTGCGAATCCGCAACGTATTCACGCAAACCGTCATTTTTTTTAACGAAAACATTAGATTACATGGCGGTTAATCGTGTAGCTGAGAGTTGTTGGAAACCACTTACATCATAGATAAATGCAGAGATTGAAGAGGATCGGGAGCAGCTGTAGTCGTGCAAAACTTTGTGTCCCAACCTTATTATGACTTAACGAATTTAGGCTGTCAAGCCTTAACTTGACGTTTGAGTTTCGCCGTCGACAGGGAAAATCAGACCGACGTGGCGAGCAGCATTCGAAAATGATGTAGAGTATCCCAGAATAAACCTCGATTTGTGTGCCGATGTATGTCATTTATGCTCGTGTTGTTCTTGCTTTCGCAGAAACGCCAATGTTCGACAAGCGATGGACGTGAGCGAATAAACTAATTGCATTATGTGCAATATTTCCTTCTGTCAATCTCTAAAATGCTATCGTATAGTATTACCGTCAATATTAACATAAGGTAGCATGAATGTTCTAACATATTAAAAATTCGATGTTATTTCAGTAAGTCTATTTTCGATGCTAAAGATATGAGAAAATATGACCTACATCAACAATCAAGTTTCTATTCTAATGAATAAAAACGGTGATGTAAAAGTTTTAAATTATGACTAATTCGTAGATATAAAAAAAACATAATTCTCGATTTATTGACGTTTTATCAACCATAAAAAGTTTTCAAATGCGGTCTCTTAATGATAGCTTTTAGATCACACTTTAAAATATTTAATCACTGCGAACTTTTTCGCACGTTTCATGCATTCTCATCGAACGTGTCAATTCAACAGAATTCATTCGCACTTTCAAAGCCTTCTCATTCATATCCGTACGCCGCGGCATCGCAAGCTTTGCCGGTCTCATCCAGGCAGCCATTTCAATTATTTCAACGCGTCTCGTGGATTTTGTTGTTAAACGACCATATCTACCGTATGAGCTCGATAACCCGACGTTACGATATGCTGGCAACGTGTATCACCATCGCCTTCACAAACCGCTTTACAGGCCAATGTCGACGGGCGCACGGCGATAAATCTCGCCTCCGTTTCAGGAGGAAAATGCTTCAAATCGAAAGCAATTACCCACCGTTTCTCTCTCGTATCCGGTAAATCGGCGTGCAGGTGGCGCATGTCGGCCGCGTCAGGAGGAACAGGGCCTTTTAACGGTCCGGTTTCAAGTAATAAACTTAATCGCGGCCGCATTGTGCGGAGGGCAATTCCAACCGTGATGCAGGAGCGCACGGAGGAGGGGGGAGGGGGAGGCGGACGAGAAGGATCGAAGGAGTCTCGTCGTGACCAGAGACTTCCTCGATACACAACCCATCTCGATGGCTGCTGCCCGTAAAACCGGCTTCGTGTTGCGAGGTATTGGTCGTGTCGAAGAATCACGAAGACTCGATGAATACGTTGGATAAACGTTATCGAGTTGAAGAAAAGGGGTAGCTGCACATCCGATATCGTCATGGCTGCGAATAGACAAGAGTCTAGTGAGCCGTCGGCTTCATCACGATCTTACCGTAAAAGGAAAAACTAAATGCGGTATTGCTCGCACGAGAGTTTCGCGTTTGCGCGGGTGCGATAAAGTCGTTTGCATTATAACATATGGTATGAATGCATGAATAATATTTGTTATCTTAGAACTCTTGGGCTGCACATAAAGCGGATTATTCGAATTTTAAGCGTGTGGCAAAAATCACTATTATATTGCCACTATTATACTATCTTACTATTATAAATAATACAAATGCAAATATATATTATGATTGAATAAATAAACTATTACACAAAAGAAAATTGTATAATTTTGTATAAAGAGTATTAAAGATATTTTGTTTCTTTTTGTTCATTAAAAATGTAGAACAATTGGTAGAAATATTATATACAAATGTATTATCCAATAAATATACATTAATGAATGATAAATTGTGTATTTTGAAATTAAAATATAAATGAGATAAATTTATATGAAGATAAAAAACGCATAAATAAGAGAATTTTTTAAAATCAAATTCAAATGAAAAAGAAAAACTTCTATTTTCAACAGAAACGATGAGAATTCAACAGAAATTTCATTTAAAAATAGATATAGTCAAGAAATTAAATTCAAGCAATTCGTATCATTATGGCAATGGTGTGCGCATTACACGAAAGCTTTAAAGTTTCGTCGATATTTCATCAAGCCCTGTAATTAACCGGTAAGCACGCAAAAGTTTTTCAGCCGAGTTCGCGTTGTCGAGAACAAAACTGAATTCTAAGTTAATTAGTTCTCCGCCATTTACGTAAGTGCCGGCTGGGTAATTGTTTGCTTTCATTTCTTCCTCGACTCGTCGGCCTACCGCAGGGGTTTTTCTCTGGATAATCGGCCTGGTTTCCGGAAAAATCCGACACGGCTAACACGACGGTCTATAAATCGCGAAACCACCACGAGCATCGAATATTGACAACACGGACTCGCCGCTATTTCCCGTGTTTTCCACGAAAACGCACAAAATCGCATGTTTCGCTTACGTGTTCAAAAGCGGCGGACACAATATCTTCGACGGCGCTAAATCATCTCACGGCGTTGTTCGGATTAAATGGCATAGAAGTGTTGCATATGAAATTCGCGCAGTGCATCATCTTCTTTGATGCACCCCTAACCCGCGCCACGTTATTTACAATTTCCTCCTGACACCCTTCGTGCGCGTGTACGTACATTTTACCCCACGAAATCAGTGCGTGTTCTTGCAAAATGCGAGCTAGAGAGAACCGAATATATTTCAAATGGGAATGGAAATCGTTACAGTTAAATCCAATGTCGATAAATGCGATAAATTTCAGAAAATGGATTATGTCCAAGTTACATACTTATACGATTTGTACAAAATATCTTATACAAATCGGGATATAAATCAATTACAATAAAATTTACTATAACATCAAATTTCATTTTGTCTTAATTAATTAATATTAATGAATAAAGTTAATTCTTTATATTCTTTATATTAATGAATAAAGTTAATTCTTTATCTGAAAGATATTTGAATAAAATATCTATACGATTTCCTCATTTTCAAGAATATAAAACTTGAAGAATATAAATAAGCGATATTTTTTAAATATTAAATCAACTTTCGATTTAAGAAAGTTTTAATTTATAAATTAATTATTGATAAAAATTATTAACGTCATTGGAAATAAATAGAATAGTTACTTTCAGTTATAATATCACACTTTTCTTGAGAAAGATATCTTAAAATCATTTAATCTACAGAGAAAATATTCATACTTCAATTTTAATTCGACCATATTATTTTAGTCTTTCAAACATGGAATTAAAAATCGCTCGTTAAAGTGTTTTCACAGATTCCGATGGAAATTACGCTGACGACGCAAACCTCATTTGCGAATAGAATTGCCTGAGGTGTTTCTTGGGCCACTCTGATTTTCCAGACAAACTGGCATCACGTCCATTATCGCTCCAGATTGCGATCGTGAACAGCTTCTATCATCGATCGTCGAAAACGCAATGACAATATACGTTTCTAATTATACATCACCTTAGGATACAAAATTAACTTATTGCCGAGATATAATAACAACAATCGATATGACGTCGATTATCGTCCCTATCGTCGATCGTTAAAACGCTTCTCTCCCTCCTCAACATTCTGACGTTCGAGAAGATGCCGCGTCATTTCGGGCTGCGATATCGACGCGACGGAAACGCTCGTCGATGTCAGAATACCTGACGTTTTATCTGGTGCGTACCAACGGCGGGGTAAACATTTTTTTTCTCCCGTTCTCGTTGCCAAAAGGTCGTCCCGCTATAAGAGATGGTAATTTTCCCAAGGAAATGATATCACGAATGAGTGAAGCGCCGTTACCGATAAGACGTAAATACCGTGTCTCCCGTTGCTGTTCCCGGAGATATCTGACACAGAAGAATCGAGGTGTATCTCGCCGGCGAGACATAATAGACAGACAGCGCAGTCCAGACTTTAATAGACCGCGGATGCGTTTTATTTCTCCTGCCTCGTGTTTTTTTCCCTCTCAATATCTTCGCACTGTTCAGTCTCGTTCCATTATTTCTCAACTCCAACCACAGCTTTTTCGTATGGCTTTTCTCCCGTATGTCTCACTGTCGCTTCCGTTATATCCTACTACTTTTTTTCTCTCCTCCTCCAACACGGTCCCCGTCGCTTAGATTCGTAAAAGAAACAATAATGGTCTGTCGCGAAGAGAAACTGGTTTCGATTCTTCCTGTGTGTCGGCGAGGTATTCGATGGCATCCGCTTCATACTCACGACGCGTCCGCGTCGCCACGTTAGGAAGGAGGATGGGGTGAATGGACGGAAAGAGAAGTCCTCGACCATCATAACTTAATCCGGGCTTACGACCAAATTCTTTAAGGATTGGTCGGTCCTCCGATGCCTCCGTGTTCACGATCAATCTCTCGCGAACGAAAGCGTCGCAAAATCTCTTTAATCCTCAACTTTAAGAGCATGATTGAGAATCGTGTTCGATGCTCTTTAAAAGTGAATCAATTTCGCGATGGCTGTAAGTCAGTATTAGTTATGGTTAGGAAGGAGACGTTCGACACAGCTGATTAACATCAGGCTTTTACGCGGTGAGATCAAAAATGCGTTATCACGACATTCGTATTATACATGACACATCGACCAAAAGTACGTTGTTCGTTAAAAGATTATTCCCATCGTGCAAAGATAATAAGGCGCGATATGAAATACGCGTATGGTAATGCGACGTGTGTACAGTGCAATTGAAAGCACGCCATTTAGCATCTCTTCGTCAAGTAACGACATAATGACACAGCCAGGTGAATCCCATACCTCGTAAGAGATACATTAATAATCATTGAGCCGACTTTGAGAAGTTGACGAACGGATAATTCAATGTCAGTAGTAGGGACACATATCAATCATACGTCACATTTTCTTTATCCTAATATTAGTATGCCCTTTTCAGGTGAATTTAATATCTCGCACTTTAGGGCTCCCCTTAGATTTGACCGGTCCTCCGATCAATCACTTTCGATGATTCAGTTAATTGTGACACATCGACCGCTCGATGAATTGCCCGGCGACGGCCAGAGGCGGTAGACGACGACCAAAAAGATCTCCAACGAAGCACCGTCACTTGTTTTGACAGACGCCAGAGATATACGAATGCATTTTGTTTGCTCATATTTTCTTGGTCGACCCACTTCCCTTCGGTTCTCCATCATCGCGTTCCCTTCTTCTCGTCCTTGTCCGCTTTCAGTTCTTACCGTCTGCCTTTTCTCCGTCTTTCTTCTTTTCCTTTCGACCTTCTTCGATTCTCCAGCTCACCACCCTCCGCGTGCATACACTTATTTTCTTTCTCGCCATTGCCCGGCATAAATCTTCTTCACGCTCTACGCCGAAGATTCGGCGCTCGCGTTTAAACTTTCAACGCGCGTACGAGTGCACCAAGATCTTGTTGATTGAAGTTGTCCTGGTATCCGAAGAAAAGGGAAGATCGTGTCACCATCGCTTCATCAACAATTTTCGTTACTTGAATTTAATCGTGTTTACTTTTGTAGCATATGTAGTATTTATTCTATCAAGACAAGATTGATGTAAAAAAAAAATCTTGCCTTTACAATTTTCATCATTAATGCAAAAATACCAAATTTTAATAAATATTTGTTGGAATAGTTCTAAATAATATATTTACTAGGTACTTGTATATATTTATTTGATACAAAACCATTACTTTAACTATCATTTTCTTTATTGAGTACATATTTATTTACTGTAAGTAAATGTTTATTTAGTAGTATTCAAAGAAAAATGTATTAAAATTTAATAAATCTTTTTTCAGTGTAATGAGCTTATAATTATCGTTAATATTATTTATTAAGAACCAACATATATAAATTATTCTGTTGGTGTATCCCATGAATACAATATCACTATTCCAGTCCTTGTTATGCAGCTGGAGTAGCGAGAAATGCATTCATAATCAGCAGCACTTCGGTGAATGTATGTACGTTGGTTTCACAATAAAGGCGCGAGGTAATTGACACGGAATAAAAATCGAAGCAGTTGCACCGAATCCGAATGTGCTCCCTCTTAATTCCCAGGATGCGGTTATACACGAATTTCATATCGACTCCTGGAGTTACACGATTGTCAACTTGACGAAATTCATATGACGATCCCCCCAGGTGTGCTCGTCGTGACTCTCGGCACGATCCACGAGAATAATAAAAGGTTCTCAGGACCATGGAGCATGGAATGGAGCTCCGAGCTCTCGGCGGGCGGTCGGTATTGTCCGAAAAATGTGGATCGGGATCAGAGAAAGCGGGAAGCGGCGCAATATAAATGTTAATGCTACTGGACTTGAAAAGGCAAGGATGCGGATCGCGGGGTGAGAGGAAGTTTTAAAACGGCATGTCGGAAAGAAACGAAGACGTTACGACTCACGCTCTCGGATGCTGGCACGCCAGTATCCGCCAGTATCCGCCCATCGGGAAAACCGCGAGGTAAGTACATGGAAATATCTGTTACAGCGACGTTTTATTTTTCACCTCGATTCCGCCGTCCGCCTTCTCCTTATAGCGTATCCAGCGTAGAGTTTTAAGGGCAAACTAAGAGTGAGCGAAACCGTTCTTGAAATACGCTGTCACGCGTAGTGGAATGCACGCAGAAAAAGCAAAGCAAGAATACCTCCGTATAAGCTACATTTCTCTTTCTCCTCTTCTTCCTCCCCCTGTCTCTTTACTCCGAGTGGGCTTGTAACGTGACGCTGTAATAAATTTTGGCGACCGAGGCAACCGCAACAACATTTTCGCCGCACTTGCGTAGCCGTTCCGCAGAAAAAGAATTCCCGGCACGGCGGGTCGCGTACGCCAAGCATTCTCCTTTACCTTTACATCTCTTCCTCATCCGGTCATTCCTTCATTCGAGGCCGCGCGGCACTTACGACCTTTTGAAGGTAGCATCCACCCCCCCCCCTCGCTCTTTTCATTTGCATGCGCCACGTGATTCATGTTTCTCGAAGCGGATGCGCTGTTTCGCCTCCCGGGGCGTAGGACATGATCCAAAAGTTCAGGGGCGTGTTCCACGATGAAAACGCGACATGTCGTGTACCATCCTATTTACTGTGTGGTTTCTCGCTATCTATTATTTACTTTTGCGATGTCTGTAGGCGTCGAGATTTCAGGCATTCGAAAAATTCGTCCAATGTATCTTGGAGAACGTCAAGAATTCCGAGCAAGATGGGCATGGAAATTAAGAAGACATGCCTGTGCGAATGCGCTAAGAGGCGAATCCTCTCCTGATTGTTATATTAAACGAATATGCGAGAAGCTGAGGAAATAAATGTCATTATGACATTTAATAAAAAAAATTCTTTCTAAATCATTTCATTTTCTGTGATATTATCTAAAACTAATTTAAAAATAATTTAAGAACTTTTTATGTGATAATGATAAGATTTACTTTTCATTAAAAATATTTTTTTTTGTTTATTAAGACAAATTTTTTTCATTTTGGTATAAATGTTGAAATAACATTCGCAAAAAAAGTCGTGAAATTAATACCAACGATAAAAGCATTAAATACCTGTGAACGGAAATAATCTATTTAAAAAAATAAAATATTTCGTTTATTAAGGATAACTTCGATTAGATCGTTCGACAATCCCACAAAATCATTTATTTTAGAGCCATCGTTGCCTTCAACAGGTTCTCCGATTGAAAATCCAAATCTACCGATCTCGGCGACGTCTCCGCATGAATGTGTGGAAGCCAACTGGAATTTCTATGGGCACATAATCCGCCGACAATGGGCGGCGTCTAAACGGAGAGATTTATCTATTGACAACGAAGACCCTATGCTTAGATCAACGTCGTTTGGGTAAATTGATCGTATAAGGTGCCTAAATCTTAATTCTGATTTATCGACAATCTGCTGACTATGGCGAAAGTCTTTATCATCGGCGTAAATCGATCTCAGCCATATCATTCAGCATTTATTAGCCCATTATTTTTAGGGTATAATCTCTCATGATGACATTCGCGACCTAGGATCGCCACTGATCTTTCCGAATTATGGAATCTCAGAAATTGTTTAATTAAAGCAATGATAAAATTCACCTAAAATATTATTGTAATTTATAGACGCACATAGAGAAACACTTATTTATTAAATTACAGATTTCAATTTTTTTAAGACAAGAGTATCAAACAACAGGTTATATATAATTAAAATATATAAATGTGTGTGTATTTTTATATTTGGAACAAAATCATTTTTAATTAGTTTATAAAATTTTTAAATAATTATTTTTAAATAATTGAATGTGACTAATTGATACTACTCGTACTGCAACTGATTTAAACTAGTAATTATTAGAAACAATTATATTTTTCTCAAAGTTTTTTACCTTTTCTCTTTCTTTTCCTCTTTCGCTCCCCTCCCCCTTCTCTTTCTCTCTTTCTCGCTTCTTATCGCTTATATCAATTCATCACGAGAATAGTTATCCTTAAAGTTTCTCAGGATACCTAGATACAGGTTGTGAACTTGTAAAGCATTCCGTGGAACGGAAGACAGATGTGGAGTCTACCGCGGCAACCACCGAATTTTGGAAACGTGCCCGTGCATACGGGTACCAATGAACGCAGGGCGAATACAATATTCTACAAATTCGGGAATACCGATTGTCAATGTATAGTCACGTGCTACGTGTCTGCATCTACCTGCACTTGTGATAATTAATTCAAAAACCTCCAAAACTTACTGCAACCGCGAATACGCTTTGATATTCCTATACGCGTAATCGATTCGAAAAGAATCCACACCGTTGCTCAACGGGGATGCTATTATGTCGGAAACGAAAAAGATCGTGAAATATAAAAAAGATAGGAATTCCTTTTACATAATTCATTGTTTGATCTACGCGCATTCTCAAAGAAAGCTATTAACTTTTGTGTTTAGGATGAATCGATTCTCCCTTTATCAAATGCTGCTATTAAAATATTTTTTTATAATTTTGGTTACAATTTAACACACACACACACACACACACACACACACATACACGCGCGCACACACGCGCGCACACACACACACACACA
>Ga0157363_1002829_pt1 | contig 15451 bp, 16 predicted proteins | sample AttsexASBM1_FD_111477 | JGI IMG/M metagenome (GOLD analysis project Ga0157363, IMG submission 111477) | Fungus gardens microbial communities from leaf cutter ant in Ribeirão Preto, State of São Paulo, Brazil - Atta sexdens ASBM1 | ecosystem: Host-associated > Fungi > Mycelium > Unclassified ...
CTTCACCTTTTTTGGCAGGAAGGAGAGAAAGTCTTACCGCTCAGTGATAAGACGCTCCTTGGCCAACAATTAATAGACGAGATTGTCAGCCGTTATGATGAAAAAAATCGACGTTAAAATTCTGGATGCGCGCGTGGGTAACGAATTCCCACTGCCAACTTATGCCACCTCGGGTTCTGCGGGTCTCGATCTGCGCGCCTGCCTTGATGGTGCACTGGAGATCTCCCCAGGCATGACCACGCTGGTGCCAACTGGTCTGGCGATTCACATTGCTGACCCTGCGCTGGCCGCTGTGATTTTGCCCCGCTCAGGTCTGGGCCATAAGCATGGGATCGTGCTGGGCAACCTGGTGGGCTTAATCGACTCCGATTATCAGGGCCAACTGATGGTCTCCGTCTGGAACCGTGGTCAGGATAGCTTTACGCTGCAGCCTGGCGACCGTTTGGCACAACTGGTCTTTGTTCCGGTGGTACAAGCCGAATTCAACCTGGTGGAAGATTTTGACACCAGCGATCGCGGCGCCGGCGGTTTTGGCCACTCTGGTCGTCAGTAACACGCGACACTTTTCGCAAGCCATCTTTTTATCTCTCGTCGCTACGGGCCAAACTGCTTGTAGCTGACGAGGCAGTATTGCCTGTTTTTGGTGAATTTCAGGGGTCTTGAAGGTCATGGCAGAAAAAAAAGCCGCGAAACGGAATCGTCGCGAAGAGATTTTGCAGGCGCTAGCGCAAATGCTGGAGTCGGGCGATGGCAGTCAGCGAATCACCACCGCCAAGCTGGCAGCCAATGTAGGCGTTTCGGAAGCGGCACTCTACCGCCACTTCCCGAGCAAAACGCGTATGTTCGACAGCCTGATCGAGTTTATTGAAGACAGTCTGATTACCCGCATCAATCTAATCCTGAAAGATGAGAAAGAAACACTCGCGCGACTGCGTTTAATCGTGCAGCTGATTCTGGGATTTGGTGAGCGTAATCCGGGGCTGACGCGCATTTTGACCGGCCATGCGCTGATGTTTGAACAGGATCGTCTACAAGGGCGCATCAACCAGTTGTTCGAACGCATCGAGGTGCAACTGCGTCAGGTGATGCGCGAGAAGAAAATGCGTGATGGTAAAGGTTTCCAGACCGATGAAACACTGCTGGCGAGCCAATTACTGGCGTTCTGTGAAGGATTGCTTTCCCGCTATGTGCGATCTGAATTCCGCTACCGCCCAACCACTGATTTTGACAGCCGCTGGCCACTGATTGCGGCACAGTTAGTGTAGCGATTCATCAGGCGCGCCCATGATTGGGCGCGCGATAAAATACCTTGGTCCATCATCCGGTCGCCAGCGATGGCGGCCGTGATAAAGACGCGGTGTTAAATACCGTACTCTTTACGATACGCCCGCACTTTCGCCAGATGGTCTGCCATTTCCGGCTTCTCTTCCAGATAATCAATCAGTTCCGCGAGCGTAATGATCGCCGTGACCTTGCACTGATAGTCACGTTCCACTTCCTGAATGGCGGAGATATCACCACGGCCGCGCTCCTGGCGATCCAGCGAAATCATAACGCCCGCCAATGTGGCATTGTGCGCGCTGATGATGTCCATCGATTCACGAATAGCGGTACCCGCGGTGATCACATCATCCACCAGCATCACTTTACCCTGCAGCGGGCTACCGACCAGCAAGCCGCCTTCACCGTGGTCTTTGGCTTCTTTACGATTGAAGCAGTAAGGCACATCGCGGTCGTGATGATCGGCCAGTGCGACGGCCGTGGTGGTGGCAATTGGAATCCCTTTGTAGGCCGGGCCAAACAGCAGATCAAAATCAACGCCGCCATCCACCAGCGCCTGCGCATAGAAACGTCCCAGCAGCGCTAAGTCACGGCCGGTATTGAATAAACCGGCATTAAAGAAGTATGGGCTTTTACGACCCGATTTCAGGGTGAACTCACCAAACTTCAGCACCCCTTTGTTCAGGGCGAATTCAATAAACTGACGCTGCCAGGCTTTCATTTCTCACTCCTCAAATAAAGAAAAGGCGACTCTATGGTCGCCTGTTATATCAATTTGTTAGCGCTGCTTTTTGCGCCTGAATCAACTGCTCAATGCCGCCTCGCGCCAGCGCCAGCAGCTGCAGTAATTCCTCATGGCTGAACGGCTCGCCTTCGGCGGTGCCCTGCACTTCAATCATGCGGCCATCTTCAGTCATGACGACGTTCATATCGGTTTCAGCCGCAGAATCTTCCACGTACTCCAGATCGCACAGCGCTTCACCGCCAACGATACCGACCGAAATCGCCGCCACCATGCCTTTTAACGGGCTGGCTTTTAACTTGCCCGCCGCAACCAGCGCATTCAACGCATCGGCTAACGCGACGCATGCACCGGTAATCGATGCAGTACGCGTGCCGCCGTCGGCCTGAATCACGTCGCAGTCCAGTGTGATGGTGAACTCGCCCAACGCATCCAAATCCACTGCGGCACGCAGCGAGCGAGCAATCAAACGTTGAATCTCCAGCGTACGGCCACCTTGCTTACCTTTGGCCGCTTCGCGCGCCATACGGCTGTGGGTGGAACGCGGCAACATGCCGTATTCCGCAGTGACCCAGCCCTGACCTTTGCCTTTGAGGAAACGTGGCACACCCTCTTCAACGGTGGCGGTGCACAGCACTTTGGTTTCACCGAACTCAACCAGCACGGATCCTTCTGCATGTTTGGTGTAGTGACGAGTGAGGGTGACGGGACGCACTTCAGATGCGTTACGGCCTGCTGGACGCATGGTTTCTCTCCGGCTTACTTAGGTTTGGCTGCGCATTATACGGACTTCGTGCGCGGCTGTCCTGCCTACATGCGGCACTTTTCCCGGATGAAATTTCGCCTCAGCTGTGGCTAAATGCGCCCTTTCCTCTCATAAAAAGACAGATGATGACAGCAATACTCCATTTCCTGCTGGCGCTGGTGGTGATCTTCACCCTTGCGCTCTTGGTCAGTCATGACCGCAAACTGATTCGCCCACGTTTTATTATTCAATTGCTGGTGGTTGAAGCGGCACTGGGTTGGTTCTTCCTGCATTCTGCGGGCGGCCAGTCTGTGGTGACCGCTGTCGGCGGCTTCTTCGAAACCTTATTGACCTTTGCTGCGCAAGGTACCGATTTTGTGTTCGGCAATATGGCGAAACAGGGACTGGCGTTTATTTTCCTCGGCGTGCTCTGTCCGATTGTGTTCATTTCCGCCCTGATCGGCATCTTGCAGCACTGGCGTATTCTGCCGTTGTTGATTCGTCTGGTCGGTACCCTGCTGTCGAAGGTGAACGGGATGGGCAAACTTGAATCATTCAATGCCGTGAGTACGCTGATTCTGGGTCAATCGGAGAACTTCATCGCCTATAAAGTTATCCTCGGCGATATCTCCGCACCGCGCATGTACACCATGGCCGCAACTGCGATGTCGACGGTGTCGCTATCGATTGTCGGTGCTTACATGTCGATGATTGATGCGAAATATGTGGTTGCCGCGCTGCTGCTGAATATGTTCAGTACCTTCATTATCCTGTCGATCATCAACCCGACACGCCCGGAAAATGAAGAACGCATTGCACTGGATAAGCTGCACGAAGACCAGAGCTTCTTTGAGATGCTGGGCGAATACATCCTGGCAGGTTTTAAAGTGGCGATGATTATTCTGGCGATGCTGATTGGATTTATCGCCCTGATCGCCGCCATTAACGCTCTGTTTGCCGCGGTATTTGGCTACAGCTTCCAGCAACTGCTTGGCTATGTCTTCTATCCGTTTGCGTGGTTGATTGGCATTCCTTCTGCCGATGCCCTGCAAGCGGCAAGCATCATGGCGACCAAACTGGTGGCCAATGAATTCGTGGCCATGATTGAGCTGAAGAAAGTCGCTGCGGAAATGTCACCGCGCGGTCTCGGCATTCTGTCCGTGTTTTTAGTGTCGTTTGCTAACTTTGCCTCAATTGGCATCGTGGCGGGAGCGATTAAAGGACTGAATGAGCGCCAGGGCAATGTGGTATCGCGCTTTGGCTGGAAGCTGGTTTATGGTTCCACGCTAGTGAGCCTGCTGTCAGCCGCGTTTGCAGGATTGTTCATTTAATCACAGCGGAGCGGCCAGCTGGCCGCTCTTGACAGGGCCGCGCCCATCAAAGCGGCCCTGTTCTGCTTTAGAACGCGACACACACCAGCGAATCGACACGCATCACCGACTCCTGATCGAAGCGCTTTTTATAAATGTCGCGCAGCGCATTGATGCTGTCAGAACTTGCACGGTCCGGCTGATGTATCAGCATTAACGCTTTGCTGTTTTCACGCGCCAGCTTTCCACCCTCTCCCAGCCACTGACCTTTACCGTCATACACTGAAAGCCCATCTTTGAATCTTGGCGTGACATCATTATCAACAAATTGCTGCCATTCGCTGCTGCTGATGACGCCGCCTTTCGGCTTGTTCATCCCGAACCAAAGAGTGGTTTGCATCATGATGTCCCCTGAGCCGCACACAGCAACAGGAGCGGTATTCGGTGGGATGTGTTCAGGAGGTGCAGCGGTTGTCTGGCATCCGGCCAGAAAGAAGACGAACGCCACCGGCATCGCCAATTTATTCAGCATCATAGCCTCAGACTGTTTAGGTATCACACAGGACATCATAGGGTGTGAAAGGTGGATACGTCATCCTTTTCACCGAAAGTTGCGCGCGGCGTGAGCTCATTGCGCTTATGCCTATCATGGTTTGGCTGCCATCACTATAATGCGATGAACATTCCTGAAAATGAGTACAAGCTTATGATCCGCAGCATGACCGCTTACGCCCGCCGCGAAGCAAAAGGCCACTGGGGCAGCGCAGCCTGGGAAATCCGTTCGGTAAACCAACGCTATCTGGAAACCTACATCCGTCTGCCGGAACAATTTCGTAGCCTGGAGCCGGTGATTCGCGAGCGTATCCGTAATCGCCTGACGCGCGGTAAAATCGAGTGCAACCTGCGCTTTGATGCCGACCCCAGTGCACAAGGTGAGCTGCAACTGAATGAAGCCTTAGCGAAACAACTGGTGCGATCCGCCAACTGGGTGAAGATGCAGACCGACGAAGGCGCGATCAATCCGCTGGATATTCTGCGCTGGCCTGGCGTGATGTCAGCTCAGGAACAGGATCTGGATGCTATCAATACCGAACTGCTGACCGCACTCGACGGCGCACTGGATGACTTTATCATTGCTCGTGAAAGCGAAGGCACTGCGCTCAAGTCCCTGATTGAGCAGCGTTTAGAAGGCGTGTCGCTGGAAGTCAGCAAAGTGCGTGCGCAGATGCCGGAAGTGGTGAAGTGGCAGCGTGAACGTCTGGTCAGCAAACTGGAAGAAGCGGAAGTACAGCTGGAAAATACGCGCCTTGAGCAAGAACTCGTCATGATGGCGCAGCGCATTGATGTGGCGGAAGAGCTGGATCGTCTGGATGCGCACGTCAAAGAGACCTACAACATCCTGAAGAAGAAAGAAGCGGTTGGCCGCCGTCTCGACTTTATGATGCAAGAGTTCAATCGTGAGTCGAACACACTGGCCTCTAAGTCGATCAATGCCGATATCACGGCGTCAGCTATTGAGCTGAAGGTATTGATTGAGCAGATGCGCGAGCAGATTCAGAATATCGAATAACACCTCATTCGGCTGGTGTTGAAAAAGCCCGGTGATCCGGGCTTTTTTGCCCGCTCAGCATGCCCAGCAAGTTTCGTTTATCTTCTAGACCAATTTGCAGACTTTGCAATGTAAAGATTGTGAAAGCTTTGATGATGATGCATGTCAATGGCTGACCAAACATGACTGTGAATCAACCTTATGGACTATCACAGTAAGAAAGTATGCTGTTGTTTATCATCAATTATTTATTTTCATTCCATGAATCTTCCGTTGAAAATACGCTTCCTCAATGAAACCTCTCAATCCTAAAGATTGCAGAGATTACGTTTCTTTGAGGGCACTATTTGCTAATCTACTGGTCGTAATTAACACAGCCGTACCGCCAGGAATTCATGGACACCCTTCTTTGTGCGATACACCCACTCTTTCCCTGAAGGCGTTATGAAGAAAAACGGGCAGTTCAATTCTAAACTTTTGCATCCCCGCTACTGGTTTACCTGGTTTGGGCTGGGTGTGCTGTGGCTGCTGGTGCAGCTTCCCTATCCTATTTTAATTCGGCTTGGCGCCTCTGCCGGCAAGCTGTCGCGTCACTTTCTGAAGCGTCGTGAGCGCATTACCCGCCGCAATATTGAACTCTGCTTCCCGCATATCAATGAGGAAGATAAAGAGGTATTGATCGCCGGTAACTTTGAATCCCTTGGTATGGCGCTGGCAGAAACCGGTATTGCCTGGTTCTGGTCGGATGCGCGCGTCCGCCGTTATTTCCAGGTTGAAGGCCTGCACAACCTGCAAAATGCCCAGCAAAACCATCGCGGCGTGATGGCGATTGGTGTGCATTTCATGTCGCTTGAGCTGGGTGGCCGCATTACCGGACTGTGCCAGCCAATGATGGCGATGTATCGCCCTCACAATAATCAGGCAATGGAGTGGGCGCAGACAAAAGGTCGTATGCGATCGAATAAGGCGATGATTGATCGTCGCGATCTGCGCGGTATGGTGCAGGCATTGAAACAGGGCGAAGCCGTCTGGTTCGCGCCAGATCAGGATTACGGCCCGAAAGGCAGCGTGTTCGCTCCGCTGTTTGCTGTCGAAAAAGCGGCTACCACCAATGGCACCTTCGTATTATCGCGTCTGGCTAAACCGGCCATGCTAACGATAGTGCTGATCCGCAACAGCGATAAGAGCGGTTATCAGCTCATCATTCAACCGGAGTTGCAAAACTATCCGTATGAAGATGAAGCGGCTGCCGCGGCTTACATGAATAAAGTGATCGAGAAAGAGATCCTGCGCGCACCTGAGCAGTACTTATGGCTGCACCGCCGCTTTAAAACTCGCCCACCGGGTGAAGCGTCACTTTACGTCTAATCTGTTGATGCAGCAGGCCTTCGCCTGCTGCCCCTTCTGCACTGCTCACATTTACCAACCATTCTTAACGAAAAACAGGTTTGTCAAAAATTGCACAGACTCATGTAATGGTCTGCTCTCTTCTATTCTGACCAAAAACATGAACCTGCCATTTACCACTAAACCACGCGCGCTGCTGGCGCTTGCCGTGGCCAGCGCACTGCTGGCTGGTTGTGCCAATCCGCACGGCTTACATCCTCATAACTCACTGCTTGATGCCAACTCACTGCAAGCCAAAGCATCCCTTAGCGGCGCGCATTTCAGCGCAGCAAACTGGCCGAAAACCGAATGGTGGCAGGGATTTAACGATCCACAGCTGAATCGGCTCATTGCTGATGCCATGACTTCAAGCCCGGACCTGCAGGTGGTGAACGCGCAGGCAGACAAAGCCAATGCGCAGGTCATTGCTGCCGATGCTGAACGCTATCCCGATGTGGATCTCAATGCCGGGATCACGCGTTCACGTGTGGCAAAAGTCGACGACCCGCTTCTGCAAGGGAAAAGCTACAGCACGCTGCGCACGGCCAATATCGGCATGAGCTACACCTTTGATCTGTGGGGCGGCAAGAAAGATACGGCTGAAGCCGCGCTGGGCCAGGCGCGTGCCAGTGAGTTAGATCGCCAGGCCAGCCAGTTGACGCTCGCCGTCAATGTGACGCGCGCCTGGAATAACCTCAACCTGGCCTGGTCGAACGCTGAACTGGCAAAGCAGAATGCCGATCGTTCCAGTGGCATCGCCAAAATTCAGCAGCAGTATGTCAGCGCCGGTTTGACGTCCGACTATCAATATAAGCAGGCACTATCGCAGCAAAAAACCGCTGAAGCGACTCTGACCGAAGCCAGACAGAATGTCACCGATGCCGGCATTCAACTCTCCACGCTGATCGGCAAAGGGCCCGATTACTGGCACCAACTGAAACCGGCGAAAATGAGTGTCCCCATTGCCGCCACGCTGCCGGGTAATATTCCAGCGGAGCTATTGGGCCGTCGCCCGGATGTGGTGGCAGCACGCTGGCGCGTAGAAGCAGCATCAAAACAAATTGCCGCAACGAAAACCGAGTTCTATCCCAACATCAACCTGGTGGCGGAAGCCGGTACCCGTTCACTGCTCGGCGATGCATTTTTTGGTGCACCCAGCCGATTCTTTAACGTGGGTCCAAGTCTGTCTCTGCCGATCTTCGATGCCGGCAAGCGCCGCGCCGATTTAGCGGAAAGTGACGCTAACTATGATCTGGCTGTCGCGCAGTACAACAAGCTGCTGATTGGTTCTCTGGGGAATATCAGCGATACCATTACCCAACTGCAGTCGATTCAGGATCAGCTGGCGCAGCAGCAGAGCGCGAATCAACTCATTCATAGCGCATGGGATGATTTAAACCGTGAATACACTGCAGGATTGCGTCCGTACCTTGATGTGCTGACCATCCAGAACCAACTCATCGAGTCCGATCAGAAACTGGTGGCATTGCAGGCGCAGCAGATCAATCTGGCAGTGGTATTAATTGAAGACCTGGGGGGCGGATTCCAGAACACTGGCACTTCAGTGAAGGGATAAGCTGACGGCTGGCATTCTGCCGCACATTGATGAATGATAGTCCGCACCTGGAATACTCTGCGGACTATCATGATGGAACAGAATGCCAATGCCGGCTGGTTACGCCCGCTTATCGCTGACCGACTGACGCCTTACCTCGAAATTGATGCGACGCGCCTGCAACGCAATCTGCAACACATGCAGCAAAAAGCCGATGCCGCAGGTGTCACGCTGCGTCCACATATCAAAACGCATAAAAGTGTCTGGATTGCCGAACAGCAACGCCAGTTAGGTGCGCGTGGTATTACCGTGTCAAAACCCAGTGAGGGTGTTGCCTTTATCCTCGGTGGGGAGCGCGATTTGTTGCTGGCTTATCCGGTTGTTCACGCCGATACGCTTACTGAACTACTGGCTGTTGCCGTGCAACATCAGGCGCGTGTCACCTGTATTGCCGACTGTACTCTCGGCGTCACGGCAATCGCTCAAGCGCATCGCCAGCAGCCCACGTGTGAATTGTCTATCGCCATCAAAGTCGATGTGGGGTTGCACCGCGTGGGAGTGGATCCGCACAGCGGTGAGGCCGTGGCATTGGCGCAGCAGATTAAAGCAGCGGGATTGCCTTTTGCCGGACTGGTTTCGCACGCCGGCCATGCTTACGGCGCGGGTCATGCCGAGGCTATCGCTGAAGTTGCACAGCAAGAAATCATGTTAATGAACCAGGTTCAGCAGCAATTGATCGCTGCAGGCTTTGCGCGTTGCCGCATTTCTGTTGGCTCCACGCCTACAGCCCTGGCCGCGCCCGTGGCTGAAGGCAGCGACGAAATTCGTCCGGGAAATTATGCGCTGCTGGATCTTACCGCCTGGCGCCTGGGGCTGTGCACGCCCGATGCACTGGCACTCAGCGTGGTAACGCGTGTAGTGGCGGTGAATCCGCATTTCGCGATTATTGATGCCGGCTCCAAGATGCTCAGCTCTGATAAGGGTCCACACGGCACTAACGCCAGCGGTTTCGGTATCGCCGTTGATGAGCAGGGCAACCAATACGAAGTTCTGAAACTTTCGGAAGAGCATGGCTTTCTGCAATACGGAGATCATGCTCCGGCACTTGGGGATCTGCTACGCATCTTCCCCAATCACAGCTGCGCGGTAGTGGCTCAATCTGACCGCTTCGTTTTACGCCATCAGGACGGTACAGCAGAGATGAAGGATATTCAGGGACGCGGCAAGTTTATCTGATAGCAGGATTTTTACTGGAAACCTCTGTTGCAGCACACTTCCACTATCCTGCCATTTGCAGCGGAATCCCCTTCAGTTAAGGTACTCTTTGCTGTAGGCAGTCTCATCATTCTGTAGGGTACGGCCTTAAGACCGCCATTTACTGTGGCGGCCATCATTCATCTCCAGAAGCCACCCTTACGGATTCCCTGCCTTTCATTCGCCTAACGGAGGTTCCATGCTGCCATCTCAGACAGTCACGCTGACCATTCCCCGCAACTGGTTAGATTTATATGAAACCATCTGGAAACCTGAATGCTTTGCCAAATGGGCCAGTGGGCTAAGTGCCAGTACGCTCACGCAAGAGGGTAACTACTGGAAAGCCAAAGGACCTGAAGGTTCAGTGAAAATCCGCTTCACGCCACACAACCCCTTTGGCGTCATGGATCATTGGATCGATACCGGCAGCGGTAAGGAGATTTATATGCCGATGCGCGTGATTGCTAACGAAAAGGGAGCCGAAGTGGTGATGGTGGTTTATCGCCAACCCCTTATGTCTGATGAAAAATTTGCTCAGAACGTTGACTGGGTAAAACGCGACCTGGATCAACTTCTCCACCTGTTAACTCATTAGAATCAATGCATTATAAAAATCGTACTGCTTTAACTTTCGCTGGAAGCAATCAATAAAAAAGTCATCTTTTTCCACGCAATAGCGTTTAACAGTTTAACGATAATACCTGTTGCTTTTCGTGCTAATCACCAGTCTGGCTAAAGTCTTCTCACCAGGAAAACTCCTGGTGAGAGCACGCCTCCTAAGTCTTAGCCCCTCTGATTTATCGGTGTTTTTTCTTACTTATTCAAATGGCTTGTTTAATCGCCGATCAAAATGTCTAACAGGACTTATTAATCGCTCATCCGTCCCCTTATCTATTCTGATGCAAAGTCTGAAACCATTTATTTCTGAAGTTAATTTATAGGAGTTTTCTTATGGTGTTAATTTAATTAAAACACGGTATAACTCATTCACACACAGCAATACCCGATAATAACAACAGCAGGGAAATAACATGGATCGCTCAACCTATCCTTTGTTGTCTGAAAAAGAATTTGTTGAGATTGCCAGTAGGATACTGGCCGGGGAATATAATAATTCAAAGGGATTTTATAATGATCTTGCGGATTTCCTCCGAACAGGAGGAGATACCGCTGAGACAATGAAATATTTACGCGCCAGGGGCATCTCTTTAAATTCAGAACATCATTTAATTGAATGCATCTTTACGTGGCAAACTCTGAAAGGCATTTCAGGGCTGCGTCAGGACACGCTGCATTGATGTGATCTGTACTCTGGGCAGGCGCCCGGGTGAACCCTTAATTGCATTGGTACATGTACCATAACGAGCAGAACATGGCGATAAGAGAAAAAAGTTTGGCCAGCGCCAAATGGTCAATTTTGTCATCCATAAAAATCGTCGGCATTGGTGTTTTACAACTTTCACTTCTGGCACAAATACTTCAGGCAAACGAGTTAGATTTACTCGCGATTGCCATTGTGATGTTATTGATTATTGATACGCTTGCCGACCGTGGGTTTGGTAATTCCGTTATCAGAAATATAAATCTTAATAACAGCGAACTTTCCATTCTCTACTGGGGAAATGTATTAAGTGGCATGATGATATTCGCCGTGCTGTTTATTGGTAGTGATTTATATAGCCGAATCATGAACCAACCGGAAATGGCGATTATGCTGGAAATGATTTCGGTGATTTTCATCATTATTCCACAAGGGCAACATTATCGCGCCATATTACAGCGTGAGAAACAATTCTCGCGTATCGCCTTCACAGAAACCTCATCGGTGCTGGTTGGCCTGGGTGTCACACTGTTTACCGTATGGCTGACCCCTTCAGTGTTGTGCGCTATATGGGGCTACCTGGCCATGGTATCCATCAGAATGCTGGTCTACTGCTACTACGGTCGTTCCTGGTTCCAGCCAGAATACCGTTTTAGCCTGAAAAGTTTCGCTAACGTGCGAGCAAGAAACGGATAATAAAAACAAGTCTGTATGGTGGGCTCTGGGCATCTGAGAAGATGCGTTCGCGTGCTGGTCGCCAGCACGCTTTTTTCTTTTTTTGATACGTTTAACATCTCTTCTTCACCCGTCCTCTTACCCCTCGGACCTGCACGATCACACGGATCACATCACATTTTTTAATGCGAAAGCGTAACGCACTCCTGATTTATCAAGCGGGTTAAGCCTGTTAGCATGAGCGGCATCAAAACAGCTAATCCGATGACGTCTGCTTTAGAAATACTCAGTGGTCGATAGCTGAGGAAATCTTTAGGCTGGCCGCCGATCTTATGGAGTGCTCTATGTTATTAACCGTTCTCTACATTATTGGCATCACCGCCGAAGCCATGACCGGTGCGCTGGCCGCTGGTCGCCGCAAAATGGATCTGTTTGGCGTCATCATCATTGCGTCCGTCACAGCAATCGGAGGCGGCTCGGTGCGTGACATCCTGCTCGGGCATTATCCGCTGAGTTGGGTTAAAAACCCGGAGTACATCATGATCGTGGCCGCCGCGGCGGTGGTGACCACTTTTGTTGCCCCTTTAATGAATCATCTGCGTAAAGTGTTTCTGGTACTGGATGCGCTTGGCCTGGTGGTGTTCTCCATTATTGGCGCGCAGGTCGCGCTGGATTCTGGTCATGCCTCGATCATTGCCGCTATTGCCGCCGTGATCACGGGGGTTTTTGGTGGCGTGCTGCGTGATATGTTCTGCAATCGCATCCCGCTGGTGTTCCAAAAAGAGCTCTATGCCGGTATCGCATTTGCCGCAGGTTGGATCTACATTCTGCTGCTCAAAACGCCGCTTCCCCATGAAGCCGTGGTGATCATTACGCTGCTGGCCGGCTTCATTGGCCGTTTATTAGCGCTGCGCTTCCGCCTTGGTCTGCCGATCTTCAACTATCCCCACCCCGAACATTAAAGGTGCAGCAGGAATTTCCTGCTGCTGTAAAAAGCGGATCAGTTGCTGTAATTCCTCATCCTGCAGCATGCTAACAATCCGCTCTGCCAGTGTGCGCCCGATGCCGGGTAGCTGCTGCCACTCATCTGCCGAGCGAGCCAGCAACGCTGTCCAGTCGTTATCCGCTAAGGCCTGCAACGCGGTTCGGGGAAGCGGTAGACCTAATGCGCTCACCCAGCGCCGAAAGGGTTGCTGACGTGTCTGTTGGAAACGTTGCCAAATCTCTTGTGCCCGCGCAGAGGACATCCCGCTGTCCTGCGCGATCTCTTCTGGCGTTAACGTCAGCCAGGAAAAAAGATGAGTGATCGCGCCACTGTTCAGTAACCGCTGCCAGCTACTACGTTGCACGCCAGGGATGTTCAGCACCGATTTCTGACTGAGCCAGGTGAGGCGTGATAAGAACTGAAGCCGGCAATCCTGGTTGAAGTGCAAACAAGACAGCGGATTAAATTCGCCCTGCTGTGGTGTTAAAGGATAATCTCGCCCTCTCACTCGCCAAATGACTCGCTCTAAGCGAGGAATACCCTGACCGGCTAACGTGACTATCACTTGATCACCTGCGATGACATCCAGCTCCCGCCATCGCCGCAGCGATCCAAGATTCACTCTGCGCACGGTTTTATCATCCAGCTGAACGGGAGTGAGGTTCAGCACCACGGCAATTTTCCCCGTGCGCCCAACGTTGAAATCCACGGACAGCACTTCACTGCTGACTTCAACCGGCTGATATTTCCACGCGGCGGACCAATGCCCCTGACCAGGCTGCCAGTCCCGCCCGGCACCGACGGGTGATTGATGGATCACGACGCCATCGGTGACGAACGGCAAAGATGCACGGAACCAGCGATCGCGCCACACCTCCGCCTCCTCTTCGTTCTTGATTGGGCGGCTCCAGTCCTGCGCCAGACCGAATCCCCAGCGTGATAACTGCGCCAGTCGAGCGGGCATCTGGATTGGACCATCGGGCCATGCCCAGATAAAAATTCCGAGATCTGCCAACAGCGGGGATACTTCATGACGCATCATCGCACCCGCCACCTGCGCTCTGGCATTTCGCCCTCCGTCACGTGCTTGCTGATGATCGGTCATAAGCAGAAACAGCTCGCCTTGCAGCACTACCTCTTCACGATCGGTTTCAATGTGAGTAGGAATCGCCGGAATATGGCGGGCTTTGGTTATCCACTCTTCGCCACGCAAGCCATCGCCGCGACTCACCAGGGAAACCAATTGCCCGCGTCGATACACCAGCGTTACCGCCACGCCATCGACTTTCGGCTGTATCCACAGTGGCGATTTATCCTGCATCCAGTAAGCCACCGCCAACTTGTCACGCAGTTTCCGTACCCCTGTGTGTGCCACCGGGTGTCGGGTACTACCGTCCGTTGTGGGCTGCGCTTGATAAGCCCGTTGATCCGGCGCGAAGCAGCGCTGCCAACGCAGTAAGCGTTGCTGCAGGCTGTCATAGTCCCCATCGCTAACCAGACTCGTGCCCTTGCGATAGTAGGCATCATCCCAGTGCCGTAGCTGGCTATGTAATTGAACCATCTCTTGTTCGGCGCGCACCGGTGACCAGTTAGGGCACAGCGCTTCAGCCCCGCAAGCCGCGGTGAAAAACCAGCAACACAACCACCACCATCCTTTCATCGTTGCTCTCCTTTTTGTCTATTGGAGAGTGCGATGAGGGCAATGACCAGTGCTGAAGGTGGTAGAAAGCAAACGTATTCCCTGTTTTTTAAGCCGTTTGCAGCGGCTTACCGCGTTATCTGGCGCGGGTTCACAGAAAAAGAATTACCTTAGCCCAACGGCAAACGCTGCGTGGCACCGTTAAGCCGTGTATACTGTGCAGGAAATCGACTCCGCTCTTTACTCAATTCAAGATAACCATGGCTCAAGGCACGCTTTATATTGTTTCCGCCCCCAGTGGCGCGGGTAAATCCAGTCTGATTCAGGCTTTATTGAAGACACAGCCGCTGTACGATACGCAGGTGTCTGTTTCCCATACCACTCGTGGCGTGCGTCCCGGTGAAGTTCATGGTGAACACTACTTCTTTGTCTCCAAGCCTGAATTTGAGACCATGATTGCCGCTGAAGACTTCCTCGAACATGCGGAAGTGTTTGGCAATTACTACGGTACCTCGCGCGCCGCGATTGAGCGCGTGCTGGCGACCGGTGTCGATGTATTTCTGGATATCGACTGGCAAGGTGCTCAGCAAATTCGTCAGAAAATGCCTGCCGCACGCAGCATTTTTGTGTTGCCGCCGTCGACTGAAGAGTTAGATCGTCGCCTGCGTGGCCGTGGTCAGGATAGCGAAGAGGTTATCGCCCGCCGTATGGCTCAGGCCGTGGCGGAAATGAGTCATTACGCTGAATACGATTATCTGATCGTGAATGATGATTTCGACCTGGCACTGACCGACCTGAAACACATTATTCGCGCAGAACGTCTGCGTATGAGTCGCCAAAAATCGCGACATGACGCTTTAATCAGCAAATTATTGGCAGTCTGAAGTCACTTTCAGTATTATGCCCAGTCATTTCTTCATCATCTGTGGAGTAGCACACCTATGGCACGCGTAACCGTTCAGGACGCAGTAGAGAAAATTGGTAACCGTTTTGACCTGGTGTTGGTCGC
>Ga0157363_1002831_pt1 | contig 15442 bp, 8 predicted proteins | sample AttsexASBM1_FD_111477 | JGI IMG/M metagenome (GOLD analysis project Ga0157363, IMG submission 111477) | Fungus gardens microbial communities from leaf cutter ant in Ribeirão Preto, State of São Paulo, Brazil - Atta sexdens ASBM1 | ecosystem: Host-associated > Fungi > Mycelium > Unclassified ...
GAAGATACGCGCGATTGCGTCGTTGATATTGTGAATGGACGAGAAAGATCCAGAGATTTAGAGAATAAAATGGTGAAAAAGTTTAAACATTTTGGATTTATCGCAGTTATGCCATGAACTTCAGTCTCGTCACATGACATTTCAGAGTTATTTGACTTTGAATAACCCTTTATTTCATTTCCGTGGCTCGTTAGTTTTCTTCCTGTTTTCCTTTCGATCTTTCTCAGTTACTCCGGATTTTTCTCTTTCTGCAAAATTTTCTTCCTCATTTTTCCCGCTGCTATATCAACCAGCCCTCGTCTCCATTTTACCAATCTTTCACTCTGGTGGTCGACCAGTTACATGGACGGAGCTATCGCAGCGCTATGACGCGCAAGTGGAACGTGCTCTCGAGGGCCGTCATTCATCTCTTCTACCTTACCTCGCCGCACGTCGCGGTCGGTGCGGAGATCGCCATCTCCGGACATCGTCGGAGGTTTTCTCAGCCTTAACGCGCTATATCCAAGGCATCTTCACCCTCGCGGCGAATCGCGCGAGTGAGTTACGGCTCTTTCGGAATAATTCCTATCTATGATTTACACAATGACGGTATCGTGCCTCATTAAAATGGACGGACGCGCGTACGAATGGAAAATTAGTTATTGCGAATAATTGCGTATCTCGCGATATTGAATGGAGCCGATATTTTATTTCGGACGTCTTCAGTTGCTTTTTAAAGATAAGAGACCGTACACCGGCGCGGTGCGACGGATCACGAGTTCACGACAAATAACGCTACGTGTCTAGCAACAATGACGTATCTCATTCGAGTTTGGTAGTGGAATGAGCGCACGATGGGTAATTTTCGCGGCACTAATTCGGCAAAGCTTCATTAACCCGACGTCGTGCCCGGTACTTAGGCGACGCGGGGGTATAATCATAGTTTAAATTCGGATCCCATCCATTGAAAATCAGTGGCTCTGACCCGCTTCGCAATCAGGATACCGGTTAGGGTGACGGGTTGGGTGAGGGCTATCATAGGGCATTTGATCCGTGGCGGGTCATCAATATTACATGAGGGGACCGTCGAACGCGCGTACGATCATGCCGAATGCTGGGAATCAAAATAGTGACGGAGTTTATAGTTGGTGAGAGAGAGAAACTGCGCTCTCTCTCTCTCTCTCTCTCTCTCTCTCTTCTCAGATCTGTCGCTCTCATAGCGTGAGTATCGAGTTTGGATTCGAAATCGCACGCATTGCGTTCTCGAATCGAATCGAGATATCAAGGGCTGGATACGCCAGACTCGATCGTATCATTCCATTTGTGAAACTTCGATATTCTAGCGCCTCTCGCAATTTTCATATCGTCTATTAAACTACTCGATATCGCGTTCCGCGCAACAACAACGTATCGATTCGTTCGCGTTGCGACTAGAGATACGCGTATCAATATGGTGAGAGTACACATATCATTATGGAAAAAAAATTTGTTTGCAAAAACGTCGGTTAGGAATTGCCTTTGAACTTTAAAGTCGATTTATAACTGACATTTTTTGCAAAAAATATATGTTTTTTTCGCTTATCGATATCCTGTATCGTATATCCTTAATTGTGATTAGTATACAGTTAAAATACAAAATGAAACTACTAGGTATACATTATAACAAATTTTGATCTGAATTATTATAATAATAATAAAAGAATTCTTCGCCCTACAATTCAGTCCACTTAAATGATCTTTCTCTTCTTTTATCTATCGTGTGACTGGCTTTTTACAAGCTTTTTATGCATTCTTCGCTGCAAAGTGAATCGAAGAAACGAATCGTGTGACAATGGGAGAAACTAGTCGCTTGTTCTCGCCAGGACAGTCAGTTCCAGAAGCTGTCCTTTAATAATTTATTAGCGAGCTCGCCGGCGGAAGGGGAGCTCCTGATTGTGTCGTGTCGTCTGTCCCCTGCAGTGTCGAGACGACTCGCCGCGGGTGGTCCTTGACACCAACCCGAGTACTTTGATGCTGTTGTTGTTATTAATACAAGGAACCACGAATCGATTATTTATCAGTAAGCGAATAAACTTTATCTTGTCATCTACCTAGTGTTGAAATTGTAAGTGAAAGCGAGCGAAGTGAATGAGCGTCTAAAATACGTGATGAAAGACAGCGAAGAATGTAGATGGCAGAATGTGAAATGTCAACACTCTAAACGATATGGGTGTTGATTTAAAATATCATGTGGTATCTATGATATAATTTTCATCGACATGATATCGACATCGTGTGGATTTATATAAGATCTATGATGTTAAATTCACACCATGTTGGCGTTAATATTAACATCAATATAGTAAGAATTATGTAGATATGGTGTTAAATTCATACCTACTCATATTTTTCAGAATAAAGAGAGAACATTTAAATTATAATGTAAATTTGAATAAAATTATTCACATTCAAATATCTGAATTTTTCCGCATTTTGATTACACTAGTTTCAAACTCGCATTTGCGAACACATCTATGATAGAAGTTACGCTACGATTTTAAAAAATCGTACACCTAAGTAAATATTTTTATTCTTAAAGTTTTTGTTTTACAATCGTATATGATTGTCTAAGATATTTGAATTCTACATAGTAAGTGTAGTTCTTACTTAATAAAGTCCTATAAGTTTTTTTTATTTATGTGTCTTTGTTGTCATATATTGTTAATGTTTTTATTAAAAAAAATGAATAGATGAGGATAGTAGACTAATCACAGCATGGAACTGTATGACTCATTTAGTGACGACTCTTACTTACTCAAAATTTTATTCCTCTAAAGAGATTTAGATAGTAAATGTTGTAAGTTTAATTCCCTCATGTCTAATTTCGAAAACTAGACTCATTCGACATATTTTTGCACGAAACGAACAATTTTCGCAAAAAGAAGCATTGTTCTGCTCTACGAAGCGAATGTTTGTTGTTTAAAATATATTTTTTACAAAAGTTTTATTAATATTAGGTGTGGGAAAAAGTTCGTGGCGTTTTTTTAATGCCATCTAACGGGAAAAACGCCACGAACTTTTTCCCACATCTAATATGTAGCCAAAGATGTAGCTTAAAATACATTAAGCTTCATTTTAATAATCTTATCTAGTCAAATTATATCCGATCCTGGGGACTAGTTGAATCAGATAGAATGCACTAAAAAAATGCATTTTTTTTTTCATATTAATTGTAAATTTCTCCTTATTATTAAAATATTATTAGATAGTCAAATGTATGTAATAACTGGTGTAGAATTCATTTTTTTCGATAAATCTCTTAATTTTGTCTGTAAAAATTCGAAATTGAAAAAATGAGCCTACTAGACCCGGTCTCCTCTACTTTGTGCCGCATAAAGATATTTCGAACAATTATTTCCGTAACACAGAGCAGCTTATTCGCACGTAGGAACCGTTACATCATCTATTATAATTATCAGTCAGCGACGGCATGCAGTGCGACCAATGCGCGTTAATTTGGAACTCATCACGCGGTCGCGCGAGGTTAACGATCGAAGAGCTCGGACAAACTATCGGACGCAGCGATTGCATCATCGATTATTTACCTCGCGACGAGCGCGCGTTAATAACTATTTCGCGGTATCTTTCGCACTTATCGCACATGCGCCCGCTCGTTTATACGAAGCTATCAATTACGCGGATCCTTAGGGAAACTCGTCTCGTCTTGCCATTAGTCGGCTGGTTATTCGGCCGTAAGTCATCGTGTAATCGGCCCGTGTCGGGACATTAGGCCCCGTCGTACAATTCGTCACAATCCACCACCCGGACTTTTCGCGCACGCGGGAGAAACGTCTCTTTGACTGCTAGATCGATCGTTGAAATCGTTCGGTACTGTTTGCGAAGGTATGCCGATAAAAAAAGAGAGAGACAAGTGTAACCCGTTGGGTCGTAAATCGACTTTCGTCGTACGTATACAAGCTTTCCGTCGTCGTTTTCATGATCGGGCCCGTGTGAATTAATCCAACGACAGGCCGTTGCATTGGTGCGCTCGCGCTCGAGCGCCCACGTGTGTACGTGAATGATACATGCGTATTTCGGGCCGCGTATATAATAACAGGTTGCCAGTACCGGGCCTCTCTTACCCTCTCGCGGCCTCTCAAGCGGTGATGTATGCGCTAATTGTGAGGCCCCTTCGCTTCGAGACTCGGTCTCCTCCGTTTCCTCGGCTTCTCCGCTCCGCTCCGCTCCGTGCGCAACCGTCAGTGTCTTTTTCTTTCTTCATATACGTGCCTCATCGAGAATATGCCTTCTTCGCATATTCGCTCAGTTTTTGCTTACAGACGAGAATTTTTATTCAATATTCCCGAGTTCCTTTGCCGTAATGTTTTGTAAAGTCACTTACTGAATGCAACGTCGAATTAAAGTTTATTATTACGCGATAATAATGTATAATAGTGATCGGCGATGTAATATAAGATGAACTTTCTTATGTGTTAAATATGCAAAGAAATTACTTAAATAAATTAAAGGCAAGATGGAATAATTGGAACGATGCTTGATTCGATTCATATCATTTTAATGTTATCAATTATCCGTTAAGACAAATTCCTTAATGATTGTTTAAAATAAGAAATCTCAATCATATTTTTATTCACTTAATTCAAGAAATATGGTCGTAGTTGGAATATTGTAAAATTTGAAAAGGGTAACAAGATTGGATGTTGTGATTTAATTCGATTTCAAAGGATCGATAGATAAGACGGTTATTTTATCTCCGTTTGCCCAAAGGGTTTCGACATATGCGACGTCGGTACGTAACACGATGCATCGATTGCCCGCGGCCTGGCAATTAAGTAATTAAACAAATGTCGAAGGTGTTACGAATGAGTCCGTGCACGCCTCGCGATCACTCGTAATATACGAAGCGAGTAAAGTCGTTGCCAAAGACGTATGATCGTATTACTTGAAAGTCCCGTTGGATATTCATACGTAATTATTAACTGACTGATGATTAATAAGTAATATAAGGGATATATAAAATACTGTATCGAAAGAGTACGTACTTGCAACTTTTTTATTTACGACAACACATCTGCATCCGTTCTGTTAAATATAAGACAGTTGCAATTTTTAAAAATTAAGGTTTGCATTTTTCAACGGGTTTTGAATTAAAAAAGAAAGTTAGAAAATCGAAATACTTTCTCTTGGAAAAAAAGGATTAAAAATTCTTTCTTTGGCTCAAAAAAGAAGAGTATAACTTTACTTTATTTTACTATATTTTTTACTAAAATATTATTTTCAGCTTTATTTAACAAATATGACAAAGCTTGTGCATTAGTACAATGTAAATATGTATAACTCAATAGAAATCATATTTTAGATCTTGTCATTTTCATGATTGATATTCGTTTACTTGAATTAAGTATTGATAATCCCATAATATTATTTCTATTGGAAACGACAGTGACGGACGCATCCCATCTTTTCTAAATTTAAAACCCGATTAAACACGAATCTCATCCTGGGGAGAAATAAATCGCATGCGTGCCGCTGTTACGATGTTGTGACTCTCAAGCCGACAATCTCGTTGGTACGCAATCGGCCTTAGTAGAACATTAACATCCAGCCCGATCCCGGGTTTAATCAAACGCTAACCGGCGAAGATTTAATCTACCGCAGACTCCCTCGAGAGACCACCCTCCCTGTGCCTCTTTGTCTCTTTCTGTCTCTCTCTTTCCCTTCGTCTCTTCTCTCATGCTTGCATCCTATGTGTCTCCTTCTCTCCTTCTCTCTGTCCCGAGTAAGTAATATAATCACAACATCGGGGTGGCATCGTTATTTACAGGCACTCCATTTGCGGTAGCGAGCGTCGACCAACGAGGTTGCGATCGTGGCGACGATATTGACTCCGGCTACAATTAGGGGATAGGCTCTATATGCGCAAGTTCTCGGGGTTACACGCTCCCTAATGCGCCTCAGGGTTTAGATCTCGTTTCTAATGTGATTCGGAAGCGATATTATCCCGCGCGACACATTGCTTTCATAATAAAAGAGGCAAATGGAAAACATGCATAAATCTGCACATGTAAAATCTGTGCGACAATCAATCTTATAATCTGGAAGTCAATCATGTAATCTTTTTCCTAGAGCGAAAATGAGAAAAGTGAAAATTTTTGGTACACATGTGTGTACGTGTATACTAAGAGAAAGATATTTATTTGTGAAAAATATATTTATTTTTCTATTATATTTATATATATTTATTTTTCTGCTAGAATAACTTTTTATTTAAATACAACAAAATGAAATTTTATACCTAGCAAATAAGCCATCTATTTTCTTACAATTATAATGAGATATATTTCACAGAAATATGTATGCTGTCACCACAATCAAATTTTTTCATCACTAATAAATCGAAGAATAATCGAAGAAAACGTCATGAGTAACATTTGCTTTAGAATACTTTGACATTTTTTTTTAAAAATTGTCACTTTTCACATTTCCGCTCTAGGGAAAAAAATTACATGATTGATACCCAGGTTGGCCTGATCCTGATTCCTATAGATGTAATTCGGCGCGGATTAATCGCAAGAAGTCGCAATCGCGGTCGGAAAAAGAAAGTTAGTTATGGCCTCGTCTTCATGGCAGAAACTTTAATACACCGGTCGGAAAGGCGATCCTATCGGCGAACGCTCGCTCATCTCGATTAAGTCGTTCATCGGTGATTTCGATCTACTGGCAGCTCTGGTTAGCCTCGCGGCGAAGAGGACAGTACCTTTGTCGCTCCGACGGAATCGATGGGCGATTACCACCAAGCCGCGCACACCAATTAAGCAATTAAAACGTCATGCGTCCTCCTGTCCATCGGCGACTTCGAGGAGCTCTCGCGATAACCAGCAATGGTTATCTCGACATGCGATTCAACTGCCATCAGAAAATTAAGAATGATTCGAATGCATTAACCGCTAACGCATTACGAAATCGGACTCGACTTATCTGTATCGCGGCGTCGCCCTTAGCGCCTAATAAATTTCACCTCCCACTCGAGTAATACATAAATCGAAATATTTCTAATATATTTTTATGATGGACATCTCCCCGATTAATCTTGGATACGAATAATGAATGTTCGGATCCAAGCGGCGATAACGCGTAACGGTATGACATACGCCATAACTGAATGATTATGACGTCGTGAAAGGGGAAGGGGAAGGGGAAGGGAGCTGCAGCGGATGTCGCCCCGAAGCGCGAGGTTACAGCGATTCGTCGGCACGAATCGCGGAGGCTACGGCCTTAATTCCAGTAATCTTCGCGTCAGAGCTGCTTCCGATGCCGCAGCGGCGGTGCGCGGTGAACGGCGATGCTGGTGAATACTGGGCCCAAGTCCGATAGACGGAAGGAGTCGATCTAAGCGAGAGAGTACCGAATAATAACATACGGGACCGAGAAGAGGAGAGCGTACCGCAGTATTTATAAGACATCCAAGTAACGCGGGACGAGAGACGCGCGGGGGCTGAATACAAGGAGGGCCCGGTGGCCGGCCGCGGGAGGAAAGGAGGGGAGGGATTCGATAATTACTACCGGGAGTCTTGGAGGCGGCCCACGGAATCCTCCTCCCGCAACGAGCGCAAACGCGCAATTATTCCCCATCGCCATCCGACACTGGGATCTCCGATTCCGCGTTCCCTGCCCCGATAAAGCGTGTACACCACGCGCGCTCACGCTTCGCGCGGATGCCCCGAAGAGACTCCCGGTGTTCGATCGTTATGCGCGCCCCCGATATTATCTCCCTCGCTCGCTCTCAGTAGCTCTCGGATTTCCCGTGCCCGACGCGCGCGTGCCGACGCGTGAAAAACCGAGGCTGAAATGAGTGAGAGGCGCGCTCCGATGAATGATCTGATGAAAATCCTTTAGCGCACTCATTCCTTTTTTCCGCTCATACATCAATAAAGATTTTTGTCGCGTACCATCATTTACTTGTTAATTATAAGATCTTGCCTGCCTCGATTTCTTGTCTGATATCCAACTGTAACGAGCACGCGTCTGATCCTTGTTAGATATGAATTATGAGGGCACACGCATGAAGAAGATATATACGCAATGTCGCAATCGTCGGGCTATCGTAACGCGGGATCGTAAAGAATAAATCCGTATAGTTGCTTTATATAGTTATTTTATGAAATTCGTTTTACCATAATCTTTTATTTTATATAAAGCGTTCTTTCATGTTTTCCAATGCCTTTACTTCTCGCATCGCGCAGCGTCTTATTTTTCACAACATCTCGCACCGCGTATTTTTGGCGATGGAGCTGGTGGGAAGCTGCGCTATCTTTCTGTATTCGCGTTACGGAGCGCTCCGTCTTTGCTATGTGTCACGGACGGATGAACGCGGTCGTAATGGGCGTGGTACTCTGGCATCAGAGGGTCGCAACGCATCGAACGTGCGTTTATTTACGCGCGTAAGCGCGCGCGCGCGCGAGCCGACGCATGACACGAGTCACGCTTCGTCGATAATGGAATTTTATTAGAGAATTAATTTTTAATCGTTTGTTTGCATTAACGTTCTGATTATATAATAGACATTGCAGCAAACGTATCGATTAATATTAATGAATCATATTGCTAAAAGACAGATACTTTTTATAATATACGCGGAAAAAAATACAGCTGAAAACTTAACTGATTCAGCAAATCTACAGTCGTAATATATAATCAATTTTTTATGTTAAAATAGCAAAGTTGACAACTGAATAACATTAGCGATTTGTTAAACCATCAAATTTTCTTAGTTATCGATATTGAATTCGTGTAATAAATTATAGGTTTGCTGTATCACCCAATTAATTTTTTTTCTATATGTATATTATAGAATAATAATAATAATAATAATAATAATAATTTTACCGTTTATACTTACAAATTGGATTTTAATAATGCATAAAATTATTAAAAAAAAAAGAAGAGAAAACAAAATACAAAGCGCTATCAAATTGTAAGACAACAGCGAACAGAAAAAAAATTAATTGGATAGTACAGCAAACCTGTAACTTACTGCACAAATTCAATATCTATAACTAAGAAGATTTGATGGTTTAACAAACCGCTAATATTATTCAGCTGTTAACTTTGCTATTTTAACATAAAAAAATTGATTGTCTATATATTACGAATGTAGATTTGCTGAATCAGAAGTTTTCAGCTGTCTTTTTTTTTCTGTGCGATACAAGACTAGAGAAATATGGATTAAAAAATATTTTGAGACAAAGTATAAAATAAAACATGCAGCATTGCTCAAAAATCTTAAAATTTTTAAAATCCATTTCTTTTAAACTTGATTTATCATTGTTATAAACGTTGCATTAATTCTCTTCTCTAGTTAATTATTTTATTTCAATACTAAATATATAACAGAAAGAGCGTATTTCGTAAAAATCATATATATATATATATATATATATATATATATATTTTTTTTAAATACAAATTTTTAACAATGACATATTAGATACATTGTGTAAAAATTATAAATTAATTATGACTTTGACGGTCATTTCGCAGAATTTCCACAATGTTATATATCTGCAACAAAAAGAGGAGCAATGATTAATATAGTATAAGTGTTAATGTTTTAACAATTTATCATGTTTAAAGACAGATTTTTTGCAATAATTAGAAGACAGATTGTTATAATACGATTACAATAAAATTAGGACAGATTAACTCAATATGCGCTAAACAACGGCTGTCTATCCGAAAAGTCTTTAAGTAATCTACGCGAAGCGCGAGAGGATCAAGATTCTTGTCAGACAAACATCTTGACGGGTCGTAAAGACCTATGTTATATCACCGCGGGTCCACCTCCAGCTGAGTTGGGCACGATTCACGTTGTTGGACAATATACGCGCATTGTGCGTGTACTGATATCAATCATCAACGCACAGGTGTCGTGCGACACGTCTAACGTCCATACAAATTTTGTTGCATTGTCGTTAATGTCGAAAACATATTATGCCAACGTGCATCAGCAACTTACGCGTTACGATTGTCTCAGAGATTTACTATGTTGCACAGAAATACGTTCTACGTATTGATAAAAGGTCTGTTCACGTTGCTTGAAATCTTTAAAAATTTTTGCACTCAGAGTGAGATAAAGTGAAATAATTGGACATTGAAGAGACGATGCTAAGTGCAAAAAGTGCAAGTGCAAAAGCGCAAACAGACCTAAAATGCTTTTTATATTTCTTTAATAATGAAAAATAAAATATTAAAGATATAAAAACAAATTGTTCCAGTCTCAACTCAAGATTATTTTATATAATAATAATAATGATTTGCGCGCGAGCTTTCACCTTCTTTCCTGACCGTTTCTACTACATCGAAGCGATAATTCATTCAACCTTACTTTGTAAGTCTACCTGCCCATCCACGAGTGATATAGCAGCATCTCGACGATAGTGAATCACCAACGCGCCGCCGATGCAACGCTATGGCGAGTCGAGACACTTCGGCTGTCGATGACGTGACAAAAACGACGTTGGCCAAGCACGCGTGTTCTCGAAATTTAAAAGAGTGTCCGACCCCCGCGGCGCGATCAACGACGTCGAACGTTTCACTGCCTCGCGATGTCAGTCGTAAGTAATGACAATACGATGACTGGACGGCCGCTAAACACCTGCATTCACCACCTTATCTCGCGGATCCCGCTGTTAGGACAGGTTTTCGCTATCGTTAACCATTCTCCGCGTATGGACGATAGTTCTCGGACGCTTTGGGTGGTCTCATCGCCGATAATCTTGACGCGACTCTTGACGCCTCCCGCGCATCGTTTTCCATCACCACCAGCGATCCAATCGTGACTTCGCCCCCGACCGAGCCGTTCCGCGTGCACGGCTCTTAAATATCTGCCACTCGATAGCGATAGTGTCATTTCCGAACGAAAGTTCCCCGTGATATACGATACATCGCCCAGTAAAGATCCAAGATCTTTTTCTTTTGCGCACAGGCTGCTTGCTTTTCCATCAAGGCGCCGTTTCGTGACAGTTTCGCGACGGGATGAGCAGTGGCGAACGAGCGTAGCTCGGAGTAAAGCGAGAGGGGCTCGTAGACCCGGGATTGACGTAACTTCCCGAGGCTCGTTGAATATTTATCGCCGCTCGCCTTGTTTGTACGCCGTTCTGCCTCGCTTGAATTTAAATACCGTGCCTTTCGTACCTTCGCTCGTGCGTTTCCCTCTTCGCGAGCAACGATTCTTTCTCGCCTTGCGGGATTATTTATAGAAAGGTGATGGGAGCGCGCGGCGGCAGTCTCGTTGCTCTTCTCATGTAAAGCGGAAAGCCGCGCGAATACGAGCGGAACACGTATCCGCAAAGTCATCACGCTCGTCGACACGATCTCTTTGCTCCTATATATAGAAGACGAGTGTTCGCTGCACTCAATATATATGTATCTTTTAAATCGATTTTTTTTTTCTGACTTTCGTATTCTACAACGCATCGTACGTAATATTGGATGCATATGTATAATCAATTCACAAAGTATTTCTCTGCTCTACTTAATATATATTTATTGACGTGAAAGAAAAAAATTTACTAAATCTCTTAGACATATTTTTTTCAATAATAACTAAACATTTACTTACATTAAATAAATACTTCCTCGATAAAAAGCTGATAATTAAATTAATGACTTTTGTACCAAATAAATATATCTTTATATTTAGTAAATATTTAATACTATTCAAATATTTATTATGAAATTTAATACATTTTTTTTCAGTGTACAAGTGTATTCGCCTCGACTATGAATAAAATAACTCGGTGTAAGCAGACTATTATTATCAAGCTTGTGAGACCGATCCTTTCATTCACCGCATGATTGACATTAATTACCGGAACACAATCGGCGGCTTATCTGATCCCAACTTGATTCTCGATGGCGAGATACCGCACCAAGTTCGCCAGGACGCGTGAAGTAAGATAGGGTCGGAAGACACTCAAAGGGAAAACCCCTCTCCGCAGCGGTCATCACCGCGAGGCGAGCAGAGCGGCCGGTCGACCCGGCCGCGGAACCTCGTCGAAGACGTCGGGAGAATCCGTGGCGAAGCGGGAGAGTACATACACGCAACGGAGTTTCTTCTCCCGCGGGAAGGCGTGGTCGGTAGACGCGCGACGTCCATTTGTCTCGGGCGCCTCCCGCACCAGGAACGCCCTCGCATCCCACGGGCATCGATCACGTCTTCCTCTTACCGGGCGCATCGCGCCGCGCCTCTATCTCTCTTTCTCCCTCCCCCCCCCTCTCTCTCTCTCTCTTTCTCTATGTACATTTTACACGCGCATACTCGCCTACACGTACACCCTCGCACGACAACGCGCACGAGCCACCCCTCGCTGGTCCCCGATGGCACCGGCGTTGCCAACTTTTCAGAATGGAATTCTGGCACAACAGCAACAAAATTCTAATATTTCAGAAAGGACATTACGCAGTCAAAAAACGAGAGAAATGACTGTTTCGAAATTCGAAACTCTTTTGCAGCGATATTGCGAACGATATTTGTTCCATATGGTATACACGCATTGATCGCCAGAGATTTCTCCAGATAAATATTAAATAGTTTATCCGAATTTTTATATCTGATTTGGAGCGGACCTTTAGGTTGTAAATTATAGATATTAGCCTGAGAGTCATTGCTGTACGTTAGAACCTTCGGACACTCCGCCAACTAGGTCGCTTTTGTTCCGTTCACGGCCGATCGCGATCTGGCTTTCCTTGCACTCTCTTCAAAGTCTCTCTCTTACAAAAATCCGGTTTTCCAGTCAGTAATAAAGTTATTCCGGTATAATAATACGCGCACTATATCTCGATGAGAACGTATATATGTAGAAAGTTACGGGTTTGTACAATGTGATTAAAAATTTTAATGGCGCACCGTTCCAGTCGATCATAACTTCAAGATCTCGATCGATCAAAACGGCAAACTATAATTAAACGGTCCTTTTGTATTGTCATGATTTAAGGAAATCAATTTTCACTTTTCATGAAGACTTTAAGTTTTTTGTAATAATATTAATGAGAGAAAATATAATACATATATAGAGCAAATCACTTCGAAATCGAAGAAAGACGATCTGGAATTCTTTGTTTCTTACATAAGATTGTTACTAAAAGTAAAAAATTTCTTTAACCTTTTCAGATATTATTTCATATTTATAATTTCATATTTATTAATATTAATTCTAATATTGCTGATACATAAAAGAAAAAACGAACACTGTACACTGTACACTGCAGTATTTTTAATGCTATTAAAAATCTATTATTCTCTTTTTATTTAACTTGTACAGATTTAAATAGAATAAAACGTAACTACAAAAAATTAAATGAAAAAATTAAATCATTTTCTTCTAAACATTTGCTTCTTGAAATATTGAAAACAAAGTGTAAAATCGTTTTTTATGTTGCCCCATCGTATCGTATTGTTGTTAGCGCGGATAAGTTAATAAGTTAATTGTCTTTTATAAAACCGATTGCTCCAAGTTTTGTCCTTTTGTTATTTTGTTTCAGCCGGTAAGTGTGCATGATGCCTCCTATGCTGAGGCGAACGAACGTCAAGCGTTGATCACTGGATGGCTGTCTGGTTACGCGCATGGCAACTTTCAAGTAAGCATCATCGACTATCGTCACCGCAAGTACATACTATTACTCCATAAAAGGAAGTCAATCCAACGGTTTTCTACCCACTAGTTTGTTAGTTGAGCGAAATCCCTCGTTATACGCACGACAGCTATATCTATTGATTTTCAATTTCACGTGTTTAATAGTTTCGATCTCGTAATTTTTCACGCTTTAAGATCGTGATATCGCTCTTACTAATTTTACAAAATGCAAATATTCGCGCGCGGAAATATATCAGGCTGTGAATATTCATGTTGAACGAAACGATACGGTACGTTTCGCCTATTAGCAAAATCCGTCATCCTCGATGCGTTTAAAGAAAGTAGACACGAATTTCTGTTATCGAGGAATCACGACATTTCCGCTTATAGTTTTAGTTACGAAGCATTATCGTTCCAAAAGAATTCTACAAAAGCAGAACAACGTTGTGATTGGTGAAAGATTATTTAGAAATATGTAAATTATCTCAAACAAGTGATATAATTAAAGGATGAATGTGTAAACGCAAAATCGAGAGATATCTAACGACGTTCTCATCCACTTTGCGATCGACGAGAATCCGAGTGGAATGACCGACACTATCGCAGTCCCTTAATTTTTGGTAAGCGGGTGACGGTAATTAACGGGTGCGTCGTAACGCATGCCTACACACACGCGTAAAATGTATGCGTCGGCGTCTTCTCGTCTCTTCCCCATTGCACGCGCGCGAAATGCATACCGGTAACGCGCGGCGAGGTGTTGCATATGCATGCGTCGATCGATATGAATGCATCGTTGCATGCTAAACGGCTGCGGGCCTATCTGATCTGCCATTTTCCTTTCGGCCGCGAAAGGCATCCGCGTGGCTGCGGCTGTGGCGGCGCCGATGCGGAAACTCATCGTGTGAATCCCCGATTATCGTCCGGTCCGCCGCTTATTATCCTCTTACCGTACAATGTGCCAGATCATGTTTGGCTTTCTACCAATTCTGACTCCTGTAAGATTCTCAGTTCATGCGATAAATCATCTTTGACTGAAGAATAGTGGATATCAACAATCATTCCCCGCGCAAAATGCGTCAGTATATCGCTGTGTTAAACAGACTTAAACGTTAGGCAGTTCTATTCAGTGCGAGAGCGATTTTATCTCTGAAATTTTGAGATTCCCCTCGTATGTGAGAGAATAAATTTCTTCTCTATCTATCTTTTTCGCACTTTCTCCTTTTTTTAAACTGAGGCATGATTTCTAGCATAGATACATGGCAACTTTGTTGCGTTGAAACAATACATCTGTTAGAAGTTACGTCAGATAAACTGTACATATGTCATATCCTTAATATTATCATTCGCCTTCACCTGTAATAACAATAGTGCATTCGTCAATAGTAATACGATTAAGAAAATGTATTTCAATGGACAATAGTGTTATTGAACGATATCTGTAATGAGCCGCAGAGTTATTGATGACAGATCGCTGATGCGATCGATAATTGAGACGCTAGACTAACGTAATCGTACACCGGGCTTTTATCCAAGGGGTATCTCGTACAATTATTGAAGGCATGCTACTTTATGACGGAGGGTATCTATTCAGAAGATCGATACCTAATTAGGTCGACCCTCGTGAGGATACGATGGCCATGTATCCCTCTCGTATCGCATCTAATTATCGTAGAAATTGACCGACGCTATTGACACATACGAAGATCCGCGGTTTGATCGCGATGGAAGCTGCCTCGCATGTTCATCATTGTATTTAATCGCTAACAAAGGTCACTAGCAAGGATAAAAAGCACTCAACACAAACATCTATATATATAGACTACACTAGA
>Ga0157363_1002834_pt1 | contig 15436 bp, 9 predicted proteins | sample AttsexASBM1_FD_111477 | JGI IMG/M metagenome (GOLD analysis project Ga0157363, IMG submission 111477) | Fungus gardens microbial communities from leaf cutter ant in Ribeirão Preto, State of São Paulo, Brazil - Atta sexdens ASBM1 | ecosystem: Host-associated > Fungi > Mycelium > Unclassified ...
GGGGGTTCACTTGTTAAATCAATACATACAAGCTTATGAGGTATAAGAAAACAGCTTCCAAAGATTATTAGAAAAATTATTCTATGCTTATGAGCTGAGTGTCTCCAGAGGCTCAAAAGCAGAAAGTACTTTCTGCTTAGAAAATCCTTCTAATACTGAATCATATTCTCATATCCTGATATAGTTGCTGAAATGAAATAATGAGTATTGATATTAGGGTGTCAAGCAAGCTCATAGGCATAGGAAGAAGAGGAATCATATAACTATATAAGTCTGCACATGGATAACTTGCTTAGGTAAGTGTTGTATCTCAGTGTGTCATAGCTAAGATACACTTTATAGAGTGGTTATATAAACCTTGAAGCCTAACAGCAGACTTGCTTTATAGTTAGTATTATATAAGTGATTTCATGTTAGAGTGGCTAGGCAAGGTTTTAGTAGAGTTTGCAACTCTAGGGAAATTCTAAATTATATTATCAATGACTACTGAATGTACAACTCACCTCCAGAGAAATTCTAAGAAAATAGGATAGAGTTTTTCAAAGATAATAGCTACTCTAAGTACCTATCATATACAGTTCATACTAGTATCAGAGTGTTATGATTCAAAGCTCAAGGTATTAAGCAATGAACTAACTCTTGTATTGAGTGACACAAGAGAACTTGATAGAGTTTCTACTACAAAGTAGTCTACCTTATATACTATTACCCATGGTCCATGCTAACTACTGTGTATCCTATACTAAATGACCATGAGTGTAACATGAGGCCAGCATGTGTTGTCCATGCTGTATAACGTCACTTTGTTCCAGAACCTTCTACTCCATTCTTCTAAGTCTTGTGATCAGTCTCGTGATTACACCATCAACTTGTAACTGATGTGACAGCGTGACTGATAAACCCTAACCCGAGTTTGTTCCAAAAATAGAAAATAAAATAAAAATAAAAATAAAAATAAAATAGAGTGAAAAGAGAAAATAAAAACAAAGTCCACCGTCAACGATCTTGACAATATGGTAGATGAGTAATAGAACATAAGGATAGGGCATGGACATTAGGGTAGGTGTAGAGTGTTGTGGCAACCACTAGACACAATGTCCAATAGCAGCACTATAAGTAAATCTCTTAATAGGATATAGAGTGGGAAGTTCACAAGAGAACTCGATGGGGAACCACAACAGTATTCTACCAACTATTTATATAAATATCTATGGTCCGTACTATGACTGTATGTTGTCCTATCCTAATGTCTATGCCCTGTCCTCATAGCCATTACTTATCTACCATGTGTCTTCCTCAAGGCCACCATGCCATGTCCATGTGCCCTGATGTCATACTCTTTAATCTCCATCATACATGTATACACCATGTGTACACCATGAGAAACCCATGTCCCTTGACATCATCCTAATCCTAGACTCTCCCTAGACTCTTCTAGTCCTATGACATCATGTCATGTGACTTCCAGTCACATGCCCTCTTTCTCTTGTTGTAGACTAATAATAATGCTACTATCTATATCTTAACTCTAACCCTATCAAAGTCTGTCCATACTTTCATCTTATAACATAGAGAAGTCATAGCATGGACTATGAGGACTTTATATAAATAGTCAGTAGAATACTATTGTGGTTCCCTATTGAGTTCTCTTGTGAACTTCCCACTCTATATCCTATTAAGAGATTTACTCATTTGTGTTATCATTTGTTATTATAATAAGTAGTTGCCACAACACTATGCTGTATGTTATCATCTGTTTTAGAACCTTCTATGATCTTATTTGCATCACATGATCATGTGACATATGTGACTGTCACATCACACTTTGTTGTCCAAGTTCAATAAAGGAAATAAAAGAAATAATAAAAATAAAAAGAATAAAATAATCAAGTTCATTACTCACAATTCTAATACTTAGCTTTAACTTATATATTGTACTACCTATTAGTTCCTTGGTTGTAATTTTAGAGGAAGATCTGGAGATAGAAAAATTGAGTTTTCTAATAAATAAGAATTAGTAGGCCATTATTAGCATTGAAGTTTTGATCCTAAGATAGTTGACAAGATATTAGAGTTTGTTAATAAGAATTGTTGATAAGGATAGTATTATATTATCAACACTAGAGTTTAATACCAAGTGGTATTCAACATCTCAGAAATAAGTAGAATACTTATTAAGGAAGAAGGGGATTACTTTGAAATTATGATTTAAAAAAGAAGTATGTTGCTTATTAATATTGGATATTATCAACTTTAGTTGATTAGTTGATTTATGGACTAAAGACTATAAAATATCTACTTAGTTCTTAAATACTAGTTGTATAGTTAACACTGTGACTAAGGAAATAGTAGTATAGAAAATAACTAGAGAGATGTTAAAGAGATAGTTTTTAAAAGATAGAATAACTAAAAGTCTAGATAATAAGTTGTTGAAAGATAAAATACAAGAGAATAATCTATATATATAAATACAAATGTAAGAGTATACTTAGAATTTATTGGAAGATTTATACAGAGTCAAAAAGCAGATGTTTTGGATATCTCAGAAGTTAGTTTATAATAACTACTTAGAATTTTCCAGAGTATAAACTCTATATATTTTATATATTCTATTGTAGTTATTTTAATAGATACTATAACATTTAGAAAAGTTTATTTATTTATTTATTTTAAATCAACAATTTATTACACAGAGTATGTAGACAGACTGTGATAGCTACTTCATAACTACATTAGATAGGACTAAAGAGAAAAAGAAAAGAAAAGAAAGAAAATCAGAAACAAAGAATAAATGAAAGGAAAAAGAAATCTACTAAAGTAGATTGAAAGCTAACTTATGTAATGTCTTCTTCAAAAGAAAAAGTACCTAGATTAAATTCTAAAAAAGCAATAAAGTGGTTCATTGTTTTTTTCATTGTATTCTAATACTTATTAAATCATCTATATTTATAAAGAATGTTTCATCTTGATTCAATTGAGTAAAATCTATATAGACATTGAAACTCTTTTTTGGGAAAAATTTTTCAAAGATACTCTCCAATCAGTGTATGATTGGTAATAGTTCAGATAGCTTAAACATATAGCAAATTCAAGAAGCTAAAGTATTGTAATTATGGACTTTCTTTTGTATAAGCAGGCTTAATTTCTAATAGATTATTATTTAATAGCAGTAGAAATTTTCTTCTCTAAAAATTAAACAATTTAAAGATCAAATGCCATTCTCTGATGTTGTCACATTTCTATTTCTTGCTGTAATCTCACAACTCTTTACTTGGATATAGTCAAACAAGATTGAATTTTCTTGTTTCCTTATCCACTGCTGTATAAAGATGCTATTTATCATTAGAACAATACCAAAACTCTATAGTGTTATTCTTATGTTTGCTAAAAAACACTCTCAGATCTTTGGATATTGGAATTGTTTGTTGTTGATATGGATGCATGGAGAGGTTGAATATCTTTTTTATGGCATGAATTATGATAGTTATAACTATGATGTATGAGGCATTTTATATTTGAACTGCCTAATTAATGGTATATCTAATAGTGAATAATTCTGCCTCTATTAGCATAATGTTGATGGCATGATGAAGCATTTTCTTTAGTAGATTGTTGAAGGAATGGATATAGGAGATAGAGAAGACAATATTATTTTTAATGCTTATATCTGAGATAATAATGACTGTTCTTGGATCCAATGATAATTCAAGAACAATTTCATTAAGTTTCTTGCAATGAGTTGTTTTGCTTTCATTAGAGCTACAATCAGCATTATAAATAAATATCCAACTAGAGAAAATCTATATCCTGGATAAAGAACAACATTTAGAAGATCAAAAGTTGAAAAAATACTATTTAATCAATTGTTCATATTCATATCAACAATAGAACCTTTGAGCTTTTGTTGCTACTTACAAGTTATATTTATTAGCACAAGATAGTAAGACTAAGAGTTTTGAGCATGTCTTCTCTTAAGTAGTAACTTGATAATATAATTATATAGAAGAATGGCCATTCACAATTGATTTTTACTGCTTAATTCTTGGAAATGTGATTTTATAAGAATTAGACTAGCAATAGCTTCTATTCTTATAGTTGAAAATATACAAAACATGCTTAGAATCCATACTATGGCTTGTCATTGCATTTTGTTGAGCACTTGGAGAAGATATGAGAAAGGTACTTTGTTGTAATATCATAGTGGAAGGCTGTAAAAAGTAATTGGAAGAAAACATATCCTGTGAAGAAGACATTTTTGGTAAAGTAGGAGTCTATGAGTCAAGTTACCTAGCATTTTCATATATTATTCACATAAAAATTGATATGTTATCAAAATAAGAGTTTTTTATCTACGATGAATCCAAGATACTACTATGTGTCTCCAGGATGAGGAATAGGGCTGCTGGTTTGACTGAGGTCCAGTGCTGGAGGATTGAATATACTATATGATCTAGAAAAAAGGAAAATTTCAATTTTCCCATATTCTACTACTAGTCTGAACTGATTTAGTAGTGAAGATATAATATTATAGCTACAAAATAAATCAGCATTTGTGCTAGTAAAGGATTTCTCCTGATGAATGAACAATCCATTGTCTACAAATAGAAGAAAGGAAATAGAAATATTTAGATTTTTTATTCTTTTTTTAAAGATGTAAAAAATTGGAGTAATAAAAAGAGCAAATGAAATGGAAGATAATGCTGATTCTTGACCAACACCTATATCTGCAGAGAAAAAGGATGAATTAAAACCATTCCATAAATAACAAGTTTTCATGTCTACTAAATAATCAGAAAAGAATAGAGAAATTTTTGTATCATACCCTGCTTTTCTTAGTATTAAACAATGATTCAAAGATGGAAAGAACTGAGTGATATCTAATGCTAGCATACTTGTTTGAAGATTTTTAACCCATCCAGATTGGATTAAATAAGTCAAAAATAGGCCCATATCTGTAGTAGAGTATTGTTTAAGACCTCCAAGTTGATTTGGATGAATAAAATCATTTGCAATCAAATGGTATTGAATATATTTGCTAATGACTTTTTCCATCAGTTTTCCCAGTGTGTTTAATAGGACAATGGGGTAAAAAAACTTGGGAGAGTTATAAACTTTGTTGGGCTCTGGAATAATGTTATCCAAACATTTATCATCTCTAATGACTAGCTTGAAATGCTTTCATGAAATTCTATCTAGTTCAGAAACAGACAAATCATTGCATTTGTCAATAACCATTATAAACTCTTTTCTAGAAAAAGAATTCCATAATGAATCCTGTTTGGATGGGAGTTCCTTTAATAAAGATTTGTTCACTTGTTAAATTTGAGCTGAATTGAATGTTTGATAAAGTGTATTCCAAATATCTTCAATTTTGATATACAGTTGTCCATTAAATTGAATTGCTTCAATGGCTAATAGTTTTTGTTTCTTAATCCAATTCATCAAGTTTCATAGTCTAAGATTTTTCAACATAATTTCTTGAATTTTGTTGTTGAAGAATAATTGTTTTGTATTCTTCACCATCTTCTTAAAGTCTTTTCATTCTTTGACTTTCTTGAATACTTTATATACTATAAGCTTTTCCTGACACTTATTATTCTACCAATTTTTGGAATATCTCATAATATTAACCCATTGAGAATGTAATATTTATGTTGACTCTGTTATATTAGTATATTCTTGGACTATGCTTTCAAGAGAAAGTTTGTTAGTAATGTTCACTATATTAATACTTCTGAATTTCCTTATAAAATTCTTCACAAATTCTGATTCTTCTTCACTATTCTTGATAATAGTATGCTTTTTCTTTGGAATGATCTCTTTCTTGATTATGATGTTCATAGTTAGAGGAGCATGATCTGATAGAAAACAGTGTTCTGGATGAATTTCATAGTTTTTAAGTTCTACAGAATTTGACCATAAGAATAATAGATCAATGACTAAATTAGAATTGTTCTTATTATCAAAGTATCAAGTAGGAACTTGTTGGATGGCTGAGGATAAGATAAGATTGAAGGAGTCCACAATCTCTACTAAAATATTGCTATAAGAAGAATAAAAAGGATAAGATGAATCTCAATCACTATTACTGATATTAAAATTGCCTACTATAATTAAGACATTGTGGATATTTGCTTCAGTATCTTTGAGATACTTTAAAGCTGAATGGTTATTATCTGAATAAATGTTGATCATGAAGAAAATTGAACTGTTGTTGAAAAAAGAAAAACAACAAATGTCTTTTTTTAAAAATAAACACATGGTTGTTAAATAAATGTTGATGTATGTCACAACTATTAGGTAATGATGATTATCAGTATTTGGTCTGGAAAATGTTATCCAGTTTAGATGATTGAAGATACCTATGATTTTATTCTCTTCTTCATTAGAAGAACTTGGAATAGTTTATATAACAGACCAAGAAAGCTCTTAAATAAATAGTATGTTGAAAATTTTTTGAGTTTCTAGTAAAGTTTTAATAAGCAATTTGTTCTTTCAAACATTTTATGAGTATATCTTGAGATTTTCAATAATTATGCCTAAGCACTGCTCATGGCTAAGCAAATTGAGTTCTTTCTACTTTCTTAGAATTCTTAGTATTTCTTTATGTGCCACTGTTTATTGAATCAATGTTTACAAAAGAGATATATATTTGAATCTGCTTAGTAGTCTTCTTTGCAGTTTAGGCATTTGAATGAATAAGGGCATAGTTTGCCTTACTTGGTTTCTAATCTTGGAGAGTTTGTCTTGAAGTTTGTCTTACAATACCAGACAAAGTAATAGTAGTGTTCTATTTTATAGGATTTATTACATTTGATGCATTTTAACTCTCAGATTTTACATATGAAAGTTGTATGCTCCTATTTCCAATAGTTCTTATATTGGAATATACCTGAGTTCATATTCACTTCACATATTATTATAATGTAACTTCCTATATTAAAAGATCTATTAATAAGCATTTTAGCTGAAGAACTATTTTTTACATCCCAAATGTTTATCCAGATAATAGCTATATCAAATTTAGAGAAAACTTTAACAATTCTTAGTTTAGATACAATTCAAATATTATTAAAAACATGAGTGGTTTTAATGATTGTTTCTATAATACTAGTGTTAATTGAAGGATTCATACTTTTAATGAGGTAGGAAATACCAAAAATCTTGAGGTAAGATTTAGATTGTGATAGTTACATGCTTGTATATTTTTAGCATTCATAAAATTTAGATTTTTAATGTATTTTTCAACTACTAAGAGATCTGATAGTGAAATGATCTTGTTAGAATAGATCTCAATGGTCTGAGCAAATAAAATTAACAAAATTATCAGATTTGACATCTTTGAGAGCATAGTTGATGTTAGCCACATACTTATCTGAATATTCCATGAAAGTTAATATGTTGTTATTGCTTATAGAAATAATGATCTGCTTACACAAAGGCTTCTTGAAAGTCATGTTAATATGAGGTCTAGACTTACTTGAGTTGTTAATAGTTTTGTGGACTTCTTTTACTTTCTTGTTTAACAATTAAAATAAAGATTTCTTTATCTTCAGAATTTATTTGATATTATCCAAAAAGGCTTCTATATAAGAATATTAGAGAACAGTTCTTTTGTTTTTGCTAAGGGATTTAGACTTGTTCATTTCCTCTTTAAAAAGTCTGGGGAAAATTGAAGGAGGTCTTACTATAGTTAGAATAAATAGGTTAAAAAATTCAGCCAGATTGGTTTGATACTAAATTAGTAGTATTGATATTTTTCTTGTTGAATTATGATATAATGTTCTATCTAAATGTTTGATTTCTATTATCTATCTTGAACTTGTTTTAACTACTTTTGTAAATTACTGATATAAGATTTTATATTGTTTGATCAAAACCTTTCAGATAAAAAAGATTAATTTTTCTATTGTTTTTGATATCTTTCTTATTAATAAAAGAGACCATATGATTTAAAAAAACAATAACATTTCTGATATTATCTGCAAACTGTTTGATTGTATTAAATATAAATATAAAATTGAAATTGTTATTTCAAAGATTAGGATTAGCTAGTTTGAAGTTTAAATATATATTAAATAAGTAAAAGATATTATGGACTCTATTCTAGTTGGATAAATTTTCTTAAAAAATATATATAAGAGTCAAAAGTTTTTTTGTTTAGTTTGATTGAACCAAAAAAAATTACTACTTTGTATTTTTAATTTTTTAATATATAAAATAGACAATATATTTGAATAAGCCAATATTACTCTTAACTAATATTAGTACTTTTTTCTAATAATAATAATAATATATCTTACTTTCTAATTTTTAGATATTATAAATAAGTTTTTATATTTTATTGATTTTTCCAGAATTTTTTATGCTTTTTTCAATATAATATATAAACTAAATATAAGTAAATATTTAAAAACAATAAAAACTTATTGAGTTGTTTTTATATATTTTTTATATTAATTAATTTATGATAAAATATAAAATTAAGTGTAAAATTATTTTTTATTATTATATATTAGCTAGTTTTTATATTTATAATGAATTAATATAATTAGTAATGATATTTTTAATTAAAATAAAAAAATATAGTTAAAATAACAAATTTTATAACTATTATAAAATTTATATTATTTTAAAAGAATATTTAATTTATTAACTTCATAGCTTAAATTATATAAATATTATCAAATATTATTTTTATATTTAAGTATAGTTTATTAAAATTATATTTAAAATTTAAAAACTAATTATCTTATTTTTCAAAAGAATAAACAAGAATAAAATTAAATATAACTATTATTTTAAATTATACTTATAATGAAAAATAAAAGAATTTAGAAATAAATATATTAGCTTATAAATTTTTATAATTGTAATAAGATTAGCAATATAGAGAATAAGAAATAAAGAAACAAAAAACTATTAATATTTATTTATAATTTAATATTAAAATATCTAACAATTTATAACATAATAATAATAAATTAGAAATATTATATTAAAATAAAATTACCAATTATTATTATTAAAACTACTTAGTTTATTAAATAAATTAAGTGAGTATAAAAATCTTATTAGAAGTTTAAAAAGAAATATTTATTTAAGTAAAATTAATCTGATTTGATATTTTTTAAAACTTCTATACTTATTATTGTTGTTTTTAAAATTAGAACATATAATATAAAAATTACTAAATATATTCTCAAGAATATTTTTTTATAGAATTTTCCAAAAAACTAAGTTATAATAATTGGAAAGATATTTTAATTAACTATATTATTTGATGTAATAAAAGAAATTGGATAAGTTATAAGTAGTTAAAATAATCTTATAAACATAATTTATTTAAAATAGCTATAAACTTATATATTAGTATAATATAATTAGTAATTAAGTATATTTTTATTAGTATATTGTTACAAATTAAAGATTTTAGAGTGGATCAATAAAAAGAACCTTGTATTGGGTTAACACAAGAAAACTCAATAGAGAACTTTGTACAGGATTGTTTACCTTATATACAAATACCTAATGGTTTGTGTGAGCTATTTCTAGCCTATCCTAAACAACCATGTGTATATCTTAAGGTTGACATGTGTATCACATATTGTATGACATCATTTTTCTAGAATCTTCTATGTTCTTCTATATGTCATGTGACTTGTGACCTGATGTGTGACAGCGTGATCTTGTCACTCTAACCCTAACCCTAGTTCTAAAAATGGAATAAAAATAATAGAATCAAAATTGATTTATATTTCTATAATAATAAATATAACTTCTTAATTAAAATTTTGAAACTAAAATTTATTTCTTTATAATCTACTATTTATTAACTTAAGAAAGTATATAAAAATCAAATAATAGTAAAAAGAAATCTTAAGTTTTATTTTAAGAAATTTGATGATCAAAACTATAATATTTAACTATATACAATTTAGATTTTTGTAAAACTTAACTGCTTATTTTTATTGGCTAAGTCTTTTATAATTAATGAATTTTCATTATATAAACCTGAGCTTGTAAACAACAAACAAAGCATTGTTTTAATTAATTTCAAAGAGCTAAAATATCTAATTTTGTATCTGAATATGAATTTAAAAAAATTTAATAATAAAATTAATAATAATACAAAAAGTAAAAAGTATTAAAAGAAATAAAAGAAATTGTAAAAATCTATTTAAAAAATTTAGTATTAAACACAAACATATTATCTTATATTAAAGTATTGTTAAGAAATTTTTTAATGATAATACTTTATATAATATTTAATATTTAATATTTGATTTTTATTTTAAATTGGCAGGTTATTACATGGAGCATAAGGGCAGGCTATGGTAGCTACTTCATAACTACATACAGAAAGACTGATACAACATGAAAAAGAAATAAAAAGAGAAAAGAAACAGAGATATAATATAAAGAAAAGAAAGAAAAAAAAAGGGAACAATTTAGTGCTATAAGCGAGATGATATAGTAGTGATTTATCCAAAGGAAAAAGTATTACTATTGAATTCAAGGAATAATATGAAATAAGAAATTATTGTATCTTCTACACTCATATAGAATATGGCATCTTGATTCAATTGGATAACATCCATATGGACAGGAGAATTCTTCTCTAGAGAAGAAACACAGTTGATACTCTCCAATAGGAGCATGATTAACTATGGCTCTAGTAGCTCAAGCACATAATGAATTTGAATATCCAAAATGTTGCAACTAAGGACTGCCTCTGATGGCTGATGGTTCAATTGGATTTAGATCATCATTAAGTAATTCTAGGAAATTCCTTTCTCTAGAGTCTGATGCTTAAAAGAGCATTGTATATTGATAGAATTGATATTGCGTTTGCTACAGAAGTCCCATGACAATTTATGGGGAAAGATGGGAGTTGAGGTTGGATTTCTTACCTCATTGTCAACTTGTGCATAACAAGGCCACTTGAGATTACTTGGGCAATTCCAGAATTTGATACTGTTATCATTGTAGTTGTGTATCATAAAAAATTCTCTCAGTTCCTTAGAAATGGTAGTAGAGTGAATTTGATATGAATGCATAGAAGAATCAGTGATGATGATGATCTTCTTTATATTAGAATGTCCAACGGATTGGTTGATACTGTTGTAGCAACCACTCGCCGGAATGGCACTCATAGTATGCTGACTTCAGCAAAGCTCTCAGTAGGCTATCTAGTAGTGGGGATTACAAGAGAACTTGACAAGAAGCCCTCACTATATTATCCACTATATATATACATGGCTCCTGGTCCATGCTACAACAATATCTATCTGGCCCTTAAGTCCATGTCGCTACCTCATATCCTATTACTCATCCACATGTGTTTTTCTTAAGGCTACCATGCTTCCTACATGTACCTTGACATCATACCTTTAATCTCCACTATATATGTGCATATCATGTATACACTATGAGGAACCCTTGTCCCTTGACATCATCCCTAACCTCAACTCCTTCTAGACTCTTCCCAATCCTTCTAGACTGCTCTAGACTCTATCACATGACTTCCAGGTCATGTGCTCTCCATCCATTGTAGACTAATAATTACTACAGTCTTATATCTGTCCTAATCCTAAACCTACCTAAAGTCTGTCCACACTCTTGTCTTATAACAGATACTGCATCAAATAGCGAGGAGTTTGGCTTCAGTAGAGATTATATTCATTGTGTGATATAGCGTTCTGATAACAGGTTTATTGTGTATGTGGATATGTAAAATGGATGTAACAACGTTATTCTTGATGCTTGCATCAGATATGACCAGAGACATGGAAGAATTGGATAACGCTCTAAGAGTTAGATCATCGAGGATTTGGATGTGGTTTTGAACATTTTTTCCTCATGGATGAAAAGAAATTCTATCAGAGAATGAATCGATGAGGTGATTTCCTGGAGAAAATTTATGATTGAAAGGATCAAAAGAAGGAGCAAACTCATTCTTTTTGTTATTCATGTCGATAAGAGGACTGTTCAAGTGTCTTCTTTGATTAAGCATTAGTGTATTAAGGGATATACTATGTGTGATGTAAGGTAACGAATTATCAGAGGAGATGATTGCTTTGATTATATGATTGTGAGGAAGAGAGAAACCTCTAGAAAGAAATTGGTTGTAAAGTTTTTTGATGTGTAGATGAATTGAAATAAGACTTGAAATGGTCTCAATTCCTCCTAAGGATGAGGTTCAAAAGACTCTAGAGATCCACAAGGCAGCTCTTCATTATAATTTCCTAAGAATCTTGAGAGGGTAATTAAGTGGCACCTTGTTGTAATACCATGCTTGGAAACTATATAGAGTTATGGGAAGAACACAGCACCTATATAAGCGACATTTTTGAAGAGGTATAAGACCCCTAGACAAATTTCCTAGCATTTTCATGCATTTGACAGTGGAGATTGCTTCATGAGAGTAAAAATCAATGTGGTGTTTGAACAATAGTTTGTGATTGAAGTAAAATCCTAAATATTGCCAGGAGTCTTTAGGACAAAGAACTAAATCTCCAATTGGGGTAAGATCCAATAGAGGGGGATTGAATTCTCCTTGTTGTCTAGAGAAATGAAACACTTCAGTTTTTCCATGTTCCACGACAAGCCCAAACTTGGTAAGAAGATTAGAAACAATATTGTAACTACAAAAGAGATTAGCATTTGATACATGAAGAGAAACATTCTGAGAAATTAAAAGACCATTGTTAACAAAGGATAAGATGGAAACTGGAATTTTTAGATTTTTTAAATGTTTTTCCAAAATATAAAAAATTGGAGAAAGATAAAGTGCTGATAAGATGGGAGATGGGGCAGAACACTATCCAATACTATCGTTAATGTTATGAATAGGAGAAGAAAAGTTGTTCCATGAATATGTCGTTTTTCTATTGATGAGATAGTTTTTAAAGAAATTCAAAACTTTGATATCGAACCCGGCTTTCTCCAGTATTAATGGAAGGATTTGGTGATTTAGGGACAGAAAAAACTGGGCAATGTCAAATACTAAAGTGCTCATGGTGAGATTCTTGATCCATTTTGTTCTAATAAAATGGGTGAGAGCGACTCCTGCATCTATAGTGGATCTATGCTTAAGTCCACCCAATTGACATTGATGAACGAAATTATTGGAAATAAAGTGGAATTGGAGGCATTCTCCAATCATTTTCTCAAATAATTTCCCTAGAGTGTTGAGAAGAACGATAGGTCAAAAAGACTTGGGTGTGTCATAAGCCTGTTTGTTAGGTTTAGGGATGATGATCATAGTTGAGATTTTGAAATGGTTAGGCCAATGACCTAAGTCCATACAAGTGTTAGCAATATCGAGCAATTTAACAATGCACCCGTAATTTTTGATGATTATTTTGATATGTCTCCATGACAATTTGTCTGGACCCAGTGCTGATGAGTTATTGCACTTTTTGATGGCTTGCAAAATTTCTTCCTTAGAAAATTTATTCCATGTTAACGTTTCTTTAGTAGGGATTTCATTCAAAAGATTTACGTCAACTTGTTGACTTTGAGCAGAGTTGAAGAAACTATGGAGAGCTTTGTATAAATCAGATAATTCAATGCAGGTTGATCATTGTATCAAATAGCTTCAATGGTCAGAAGTTTTCTTCACTTAACCCAATACATGAGTTCCCAAGGTCCATTCTTCTTAACAATTTTGTCAATTTTGTTATTGAAGAATTCATGTTTAGTTCTTCTAACTGTTTCTTTGAAAATCTTCCAATCTTCAAGACACTTAGATTGTCAGTATTTGTTAAGATCCATATTACAATTATCATTCCACCATGCTTTGGAGTGTTTTGTGATGTTAACGTTTTTGGAATTCTTAAACCAAATATTGTATATATTAAAGGTGATCTTCTGTACCACCGATTCTAGGTTTTTGATGCTTGAGATGGAATGTGTGTTGATGTTTTTAAGGGAAGAGATGATTTCTTTGATAAAAGAGCATTCTTCATCACTGTTCTTGATCAAGGAGTGCTTCTTGGTTTGTAATTGCTCGTCAATAATGGAAATGTCAACTGATATAGGAGCATAATCTGAAGTAAGTCTCCAATTAGGGTGAATATGATGGTTATTGAACTCTTGAGAATTAGGGCATAAAAAGACGAGATCCAGAACTGAATTCAAATCTTGGGTATTGTCAGCAAATCTTGTAGGTGAAAAAACGACAGGTCTGGAAAGATCAATCTGAAAAGAATCAGCAATTTCAAATAGAGTATTGCTATGAGAAGAATGGTGTGGAAAAGTAGGATCCCATAGACTATCTCTAATATTAAAATCGCCTGTCATAATGAGAATGTTGGATAAGTTGACTTCAGTATTCTTGAGATACTTTGAAGCCAATTGAGAAGCATCAGAATAAATGTTAATCAAAAAGAAAATAGAATCTCGATTGAAGAAAGAGATACATAAAATGTCCTTGTGATGAAAAATGTCATTTCAAAGAGAGAAGTGCAAAGAAGAAGAAATACGGCTATCAATATAAGTAATAACCCTTGGGGAGTCACTATTGCTTGAGTAAGGACTGGAAAATGTTGTCTATTTAGGGTGATTTGGGACTCTTACTAACTCGATGCCTTTGCAGCTAGTGGAACTAGAGATGGATCTAATTGTGGACCATAATGGTTCTTGAATGAAAATAATGTCAAAAGAAATTCGTGTTTCTAGGATAGTATTTATGATGAAGTTGTTCTTACAAATGCTTTGCGAAAAAATCTTGATATTCTTTAAAATCATGCTTGAGCATTGCTCACAGCTGAGTGAGTTGAATTGTTTTGAATTTCTTGATATTTTTTACACACTTGAAGGTGTGAGGGCATGGTTTGCTCTGTTTGGTTTCAAGATATAGGGGATTGGTTTTGAAGTTAGCTTTGCAATACCATCTGAAATGACGATGGTATTCAGATTTGTATAGTCTATTGCACTTTATGTATCTTGATCCTTGAAAACGGCATGAAAATGTTATGTAACCCCATTTCCAGCAGTTTTTGCATTGGGGAACTCCTGGGTTTATATTGGCACCTCTAATGGTGATAATGAAGCTTATTACATTAAGGCTTTGGTTAATGATTTTCTTTGCAGACACACCATGCTGCAAATTCCAGATGTCAATCTAAACAATTACCATGTCAGATTTCAGGAACACCTTATATACATAGGGTTTGGAAGCGATTTTGATATTGTTAAAGATATGGGAAGCTTTGATAACACTTTCCATGACGTTGGAGTCAATTGAAGTGTTGGTATTCTCTGTAAGATATAGAATTCCCAGAATCTTGAGATAAGATTTGGACTAGGGGAGTCGAGCATCTTGAATGTCATTAATGTCAAGATCATTTGAATTCTTGATGTATTTGTTGATAATGCTTATGTCAAAAGGAGCCGTGACCTTGTTAAATACAACAATAAGGCCTCTATA
>Ga0157363_1002835_pt1 | contig 15434 bp, 10 predicted proteins | sample AttsexASBM1_FD_111477 | JGI IMG/M metagenome (GOLD analysis project Ga0157363, IMG submission 111477) | Fungus gardens microbial communities from leaf cutter ant in Ribeirão Preto, State of São Paulo, Brazil - Atta sexdens ASBM1 | ecosystem: Host-associated > Fungi > Mycelium > Unclassified ...
CACACACACACACACACACGCGCGCGCACACACACACACACACACACACACACACACACACACACACCAGAAAAATAAAATAAATTTTAAATAATTAGGCACCTGCCCTTATATGAATCTATCAATTTCGTAAAATTTATTAGAATTCTATATATTTCTTTCTGTGTGGCTTCGGACTCATTATCTCTTAATTGAAGGATATTAAATGGTATCTCTGTACTTAATTTAATATTCATTCTCGTGTTTATTCGTATTTCCAAGAATTTTGTCTTTTAAAAATCGATCGATTAAAACTCGGTTCCATCAAATCAATGTTAATTAATTTACTCTTCATCTTTTTCTAGTTCTAAGAATTAGAAAAAGATGAAAAGTGTGTAAGTTGAACTGAGATTAAAGTTAATTTTACGTGTTATTAAAACTAGCTCTAATTACTTTGTTATATTTAAAAAAAGACTTGAAACAATTCACTAACCATATCGAATGAAAGTTCTTCTTTTAAACATCCTCACGCTATTTTCTTCGTTTGGCTTCCAAATTTTCATTGTCTCGAAGCTACGCTTTGGTGATCAGCGACTTTTGCCGCGGAGATACGTGAGATCGTGCTGTGAGTGTTTCTGTCTATCGGTAGAAATGACGATAATTACGATCGGAGCGATCGTGCCATTATCTATCATGCGGTACATACGATGCAGTTCTCGCAAAAGGTTACAACACGCCACCACGGGCTCGTATCGTAACCTTTGCGAGGTGTTCTGTCGCAATCCCTTTACAATACGCGCCGCGTTTGCCGCCGCGAACTACGAGCGCTTAGCTTTAGCGCTTTATTACAATCCGAATTAATAGTGTGCGCGGTGATTTTTAATAATCCCGTTGATTTATTAAACGCATGCCTCGGTGTGTTACGACTGAGCTCGATGCAGCGCCCAGTTAACTTTTTTTCCCTTTTAATTCTTTTTTACCTTCTTCTCTCGTCCGTTCATGGACCTTCACTGACGCAAATAATGAAGATCGTCGGCTTACGCGAGAGGAGTAAATTTCACGCCTATTCGCGCTTTATCACTTTATCACTTGCACTTTTCGAAAGAAAAACGTCCAATCATAATTTGTATAATCCCAGGTTAATCACTTTAATCACTTTAATAAAAAATACAAATTATTAAATGATTTTTACGTATACTTTAATATTTTTAAAAGGTATTTACAAAATATATTTTAAAAAATAGTATATATAAAATGTTATAACTTGATACGCCTAAGTTCTTCAAAGAAAAAATTGTACCAGAACATAAATAACCCAATCGAGTGTATTAAGGATATTTTAAAACGTCTCGTTAAAAACGATGCGATCAACTTTTGTCAATTTTTTAAAACTATATCTACGAATTGAGAAAAATGAAAAAGCAGCATCAAGGCGCTCGGCGATGAATGAGCATGCGAAAGATCATGATTTTGCCAATCCTAATACGGGAATAGAAAGGAACAGAAAGGATCCTCCCATTCCTCCCGCACGCGGTCGCGTTTGTGAGCTGATCTTAACGCGATCGGCGTTTATTGAGAAGCAGCCGAGCCGCGATATACAGGATAGAAGAAGAGCGTAGCGGTGATGCTTGGCGAAAAGAGGAAGGTGGAGGGTCCACCTTCTCTTCAGGGTGCTCTTACCGTGCGTAAATATAGGGCATACCATGTAGCGAGTGCATCGCGGAGGGTGACCCTGATGACCCAAGTGGTACCCGAAGGCAGCTAACCTCGATGAAGAGGACGAGCGCGCGAAAGGAGCGCGAAAGGAGCGAGAAGGGAGTGAAGGGAGGTGGATGCGAGGGAGGAACGAATCGTCGAGCCGGTCCAAATGGAGAAAAAAGGCGGGCTCGCTAAAGAGAAAGAGAAGAAGAACGGGAAGACGGCGAAAGAACGAGGAGAGTGAGAGAGGGGTGAGAGGAGGAGGAAGAGGAGGAAGGAGAAAGGAGATGGTACGCTAAAGAGACGTACGTTCCCACACGAACCCCCCAAGATGCGTTCTGCCATGGTTGGGCCTCTGGACCCCCGATGCCCAGAAGCTGATAAAAACAGCTACAAAACTGCCTACCGGTGTTTTCTGCCTTTTGCTCCTGCATTACTCCTTCTTATTGCCGTCTCTCTTCGACACCTTCTTTCGCTCGGTCCACATAAGTATTCTCTCTTGCACCCGTTTAATTTAGTCTCGAGAACGATGGCCACAGATCGGATTCTTAAAATGATTATTTGATAATCACAATTGTGCGAGAGAGAGAGAGAGAGAGAGAGAGAGAGAAACAATTTTTTTTTAATATTTCTTCCAAGAAATATATATTTATTATTATAGCAAAAGGAGCAGTACAATGGCTCTTCGTAAAGTAAGTATGATTTTATGTAATCGATATTAAAAATTTCTTTAAAATTTAATTTTATTAATTTTAAATAACTATTAATTAGTATAGAATCATTATTTATACAGAATACAATATCAGCGGAAATGTGAAAAGTGAAAAGTGAAAGTTTTTTTGTTTACACATACATATATAAAATATTTTCACATTTCCGCTCGAGGGAAAAAGTTACATGATTGAATCTCGTGAATATAAACTGGAAAATGTTTATTATATTAATATACTAAAAAAATTTATTAAATCTAAATACACATTTCTTTGAATAGTAGTAAGTAAACACTTGTTTACAGTGAATAAATATTTACTTAATAAAAAATGATAGTTAAATCAAATTGATAATTTTTGTCACATAAATGTATGTTTACATTTAGTAAATATTTACTTGGAACTATTTAAACAAATATTTATTAAATTTAGTATTTTTTTACACATTAACAATAAAAGTTTTTCTGATCATTATTTAATGAAATTAATAAAATTTACTTAAAAAATTTATCGCGCTAATGAACGCTTTCTGACTTATATACTCATGTCAGAATTAATAATAGCTCTACAATGTCATCAGTTAATCGCTATTTAATAAAATTAATAAAATTAAATTTTAAAGATAAAAGAATAAATAAATTTAGAGAAGGAAAAGAAGATGATCGCTAAAATATCGATATATACATGTATCTGCAGAGTCCGCGTAAAATCTCGAGCTTGATTAATTCTGGTAGCGTATGACAATGCGTGATATTTATGTATACTGCACATTCTTTCTGAATGTCCCTAACGCTCATATTATTGCGGGATCGCAATTGCGACAGATTTATTCCCACGCTGTGGGAATCAGCAATCCATGATGGGTCTCGCAGCCAGCGCGGGCAATTCCATCGTCGGATGCGATCGCGCCGCGTGAGTCACACATGTTGGCGTTGCTACACTTTCTACGATACAGTGTGGAAAGAGAATCGAGGAGTACGTGCGCGAACCAAATTGCGAAACTATCGTCGATTGGCGGGTTTATTATTGGGAAGGTATATGGCGTTTGCACGCGTGCGAGAATGAGAGATAGAGAGCAATCAGCTTGGAAAGTGACGCGTGAAATTGCAATGACGATAAGTCTCTCTCTCTCTCTCTCTCTCTCTCTCTCTCTCTCTCTTGCGTGCGCGGAGAGATACCGACGCAACGGAAGTGACTAACTCGATTTTTAGTTCACTGCGTCGTGACGCCAATACTTTTTGTAAGCACGATGTAAATTACTTTATCTCAACTTTTGGAAAATCTAACAGCTTACCTTGCTTACTGGGAGAAGCTACGTAGAAATTAAATTATCGATGCCTCAATTCTAATTAAGGAGAAATCAGATTCATCGACAAGTATCGAGCATTAAAATTGCTACAAACAGATGCTATGAAATTTAATTTAAGTAAGTATACTGAAAAAGAACGATGCGCTTTTGAGATTATAATTACTCAAAATATTTGAGAAGGAAAATCTATATGTAAATTATAAAGAAATATATATATGTAATACTGAAGAAAAATACATAGAGCATTCCTATATTATGTATTTGTTCATATTAGTGTATTTAAATGATAATATAATATTTAAATGATATATAAATCAAATTAGCTCAAATAAATAAGAGAAGATATTTTTTTATTAAGTTAAATTATTAATAAAAATTACGATAAGATAATATTCTATTTTTTAATTAAAATATAGTAAATATTTTAATAAAAGATTACATATCGCAATTTAGAGAAATCTATGTGAGTCCAATAAATACCGCAAGATTTTAAGTTTGTCCTTATTAATATGCTCTTTATTGAAGTTGAGAATGTTGTGTTATAAAGTACATACATACATTGAAATTGTAAGTATAATTAAAATAATGATTTATACAATATTAACTTAAACAATTAGCTTACATCTATTATCTGTATTTTAATAATTATCTATATGTTAAAATGAGAAGAGAGAGTAAAATACGGATAGACGCACAAATTGGGAAAACACATTAATAGAGCCATTGCTCCTTAAAACATCATATTAATAGGGATAAAAATATTTTTTTTATGTATGTGTTTATCACAAACATAAAACGTTTTTTTAATTAAAAAATATTATAAAAAAAAGAGAAATATCAAATTGAAAAACTAATATTAATTTTAAACAAGCAAAATTAAAGCTACAATATTTAACAATTAATTCAATAGTAAACAAGTTGGCTTAAAGGCACATTAATAGAGATAATTATTCGTTATATCTCATTGAAATATTAAGTAATACAATTTTTAATTTTTCTTATGTTCAAATATTAACAAAATAAAACTCTAACAGTTGCTATTGTACGTTGATTCCACAACGATTCTTATAGATCTATTCAACAAAGTTGAAAGGAACTCGTGTGATGTTACGTAAAGTTATCGATAATTATACGACTTATCCTTCTCATCATACCGATTGTGCACGTCTAAAAAATACACGAGGAATGTTGTGACTAATACGATGCAAGACATTGATCGTCTCGAAGTGCAGCGGTGACGTTTCCTGGCACCCTTTCATACTTGAAAAATTTCAAGATGATCGTATCTTCTCCTTGTTTTCCCTTCTTACATGATCTTCCGTACGAAGTATATATCGAGAGATTATATCGCGGATCGGATCACATAGAATTGCGTCGATTTAGCAGTTCGAGCAATAAATTAAGCGTTGTACGATGTTGCACAATGTAAAAACGAGTATCTATATATTTTAGTCAAGAGAGAGTTAAATAAGCAATAATTATCTGACCTAGAATCACTACGTATATATGATTTCCAATTTTCGTTAACTTAATTGATGTTCTTTTATTTTTAATTAATCTTCTAAATATCATCTTAAAAAAGATAGAGCCAAAAAAATAACTCATGTTTACATTTAAACCGATTAATTCTATATTTCTAAAATAAATTCAATTCTGAAAATAAGAAAAGGATGTTCAGTTTCATCATTTTGATTTAAAACAAAAATTAATTTTAAATTATATCCAACATCTATTTGATACAATCTGGACATGTCCAGCTATTAATGGAAAACAAAAATTACGAGCGTTGATAAAAATAGTCATTAATCGCAATTACGCGATGGAGAATTTGTTCGAGTATTCCTTCCTTTTCTTTAACTCGGTGAAAGTATTGGATACGTTCAAGCTTCGTTAATTTATTTAAATTGACATGGTCTCTCTCTCTCTCTCTCTCTCTCTCTCTCTCTCTCTCTCTCTCGTGTGCTTCCCAGCGATTCGACTCGCCATTGTCGGTGAACTGTCGTTACTTATCAGCATGTAATTTCATTTCACAGATTTTTGTAATATTAACGTCGGAATTAGTAAGAAAGAAAGACATATTGAAATCCTATTCTTTTTGTTGCAATCGAAGGATATAAAATTTGAATCAGAGATCGACACTTTTAAATTGGCAAACAAAATCATGTAAAAGAAGAATCACGATAAAATACCCAACAAAAATGCAAATTACAATCTGCGAATACAATTTTACGTAATATAGTATCTTGTTTACTGCATGTTTTGAGGCATGTCTATCTTTATACGTGTCTATCTTATGCAAAACAATTTTTGCAATATACTACATCAATTACACATTCACCATAATATATGTGTATGTAGCACGCGCGCGGTGTCTCACAACTGGAATTATCCAATTATCTGTGATTGAAACTGTATTTTTAAGATAATTGAAGAAATCGATTTTAAATATTATTATCCAACCTGCAACACCGAGAAAAATCAATATATACAATATAAAGATAAAACACAAAAGTTATTAATATCGATTTTTCAAAAGTAAAAAACAAACAATTCTAAATCTAAATGTTCGAAAAGAATGATCGTTAAAATATGACACGATAAAAATGGAAGGTTTTAATATTAATATGTCTGATGTCTACAAAACAATTTTTGCTATACAAGTTTATGAAGAAAAACCTTCGGAATTAAAGTTTTTATCGTGCTACAATACCCAAAAAGTTGACACTACGAATAACTAGATTAATCTCACAGTTGAAAAGCGAAAACTATAAATGGAAAAAAGCATGAGTGGTAAATTGTTTCTTCTCTTTCGAGGAACCCCAATTTATGATAATTACTGATTTATATCATATTTTTATGCACGTGATTATGTGAACCACTCGAGAGTTCTATTAATAATTTGCATATTCTTACTTTTTATCGCAAGAGAGAAAATCCGCCAACCTGTTCTTTGCTGTAAAAATACTAAGTAAATGCGCCCATATCGTGTCAATACGATATATGATTAATCTCTGTTTGATATAAAACCAATACACAGTATATAACAAATAAAAAATGATGCGAGATTCGCATCATTTTCCACTTGTTTGATCAACTGTTTGCACGGTGTGGATAATTAATATTGACAGAATTAATAAGATTGTCAAAACTGCATTTTCGCAATAATGAAATGTGAAAAACAAAACGATCAGTATCACAGAGATTTGCTGATTTCACATTTGTAAGATTAAATTGAGATCAAGAGAGATTATATCAGAGATCTCTTCTGATATAATTAAATATGTAAAATTGTTTTCATTGATATATAAATTAATTTTGTTATTGCGATTTAATTAATTATTTTTTGCACTTATTTTATAAATTGTAAAAGTTTGTTCCTTAATGTATTCGATTGATCATTATGTACATATACATATATCTAGAGTCAAAAACATAACAAAAATTTTTATTAATTTTTTAAATATTATATGAGGAGAGAGAAAGAAAAATATGATACGCAGAGACATCTAGTGCTTAAATAAAATTATATAATGTAAGGCTGATAATACAGTCGATAATTGCTTGTAATTTCATGATTATCGATAACTGACATCACTTTTGCCAATTTTACAGCAATTTGATAGCGCAATTACATGGATTCAAACATTTAAATTTAAAAAATAGATAATTTAAAAAATATTAGAGAAAAATGTCACAATAAAAAATAAGAGACACGAGTAAAAACGCGTCAATTTCAAAGATTTTATTTTATTATAAAGTTTTTTTTTTCGTTATCTACAAATTTAAAGTAAAATATTGTGCCTATACAGCATACTCATTATACAAATACGATACATATGTCTACAGTTGGTGCAATTTGCAAAACATTCAGAGTGCATTTTTCAGTTCTAAATATTTGAAAAGAAAGATCATAATAAATATTTAAGAACAAATATGCAAAATTTTAATATCTTCTATATTAAAGTGATGTAACATACGTACTTTCGTGATATAATTTTCTATACATCTATTAAAAAATTAATCAGAAACAAGCAATTGAAGAAATGTATTTTCCCTTAGTATTAATAAATTTAATGTAAAAATAATTTTGTATTTAATTGTTTATAATTGATTATAATATTGTCGAATATTTATCATTTGCATTAACTTACCATTTATTAAATAATAGACAAGAAAAAACAGTAAATTTCTTTTAGTCATGACTGCAATAATTATCGAGTCTTTTACACCTAATATATATATATAGGAACAATCATCATATACAATAATTACTAAATTTAATATTAATTAAAATATTTGTATATAGAAATACCGATATATCTAGTTTTATGTAGGAATGTCATCATTCACGTTCCACAACAGTCGTATGTAAATTGAGGAACACACTAAATATTACAAATCGTAATTACAAGTTTATTTAACGCTATAATTACTACACACTTAGTACCACCTATTCGAGCCAACACTTATGTTTTCACTTGTATAGAGCAGAATTTCTATATAATAATACGACATTAAACTGCACATAAGTATGTAGTATCTAAACATTTTCTTATGCTTAGCCAAAAGAATTTTATATGTAATATAAATCATGAGTTAAGATAAATTTATGGACGACAATCCATTTATTTTACTAAGCCCATTTTCTTAGCTTCCACTTCATAAATTAGTAACCTCCACATTTTAACTACAAACACTTCCGCTTCTTCATCCAATACCTAAAACACGAAATGTACATTTTGCAGTTTTTCTATAAAATGCAAAAGCAAAAAGTATTTCGCAGTATAATTACCATCTGTACATCGTCTAGTATTCCCTGAGGAGAACTGCCCGCCATTACTTTGCTACAAATAAAATCCACTAGAGTAGGTTCTGGTTCGCCAATATATTCAATAATCTTTTTATTGATCCAAGGTCTTATCCTCTTCTCCATCAATGTCTAAGTGCAAAATATGTAAAAACAGTGGAATTGGATTTTACCAATCAAAATCACAGTAATATAAAGAAAGTATATACAATAAATTAACAATAAGATAGAATTCGAAATAAATAATTTATTAATAACATCAGCTTTAAAATAAAAAGAAAAGCTTACTTGTTTCAAAATTTATTTTTTTTTTTATAAAATATGAAGAACTTACGTTATCGATGAGTGCCCAATCAAGTTGATAACCAAATAACGCATTCTTGTCGGTAGGTATTTTGTCTATAAGAGATTTTATGTGTTTTCGCTTTTCTTCTTGGCTTTTTGTATTTTCTTCTTTTACTGTCTTCGTGACTTCTTCCGTTTTCTTTTTCTTCTCGTCTCCGTAATCTGAAAAAAGATATATATCTCTAAATATCTCAGCTTTCTTTAATCAATTTAGAGCTTTAATAATAAGATTAAAACACTTACCTAAAGGTACGAGTTTACGCTTTTTTGCGTTATTAGTAGTATCATCATCGTCATCATTATTGAATACATCTTTAACATCAATACGACCTTTCTTCCGCGTTTGATTCGTCTGTTGTGAATTCGTATTAACAGCGGTATTAGGACTAACCGGCGTTTTACCACCTATACTATGATCGCTAGCACGATTGCCTCCACTTCCCATAGCAAATGGAACAAAGTTACCTATATGAAGGAAGAATGTAGTTGGATATGGATAAAATTATATCATATATTATAATACTTCTTAATTATTAACTGTAATGATATACAATTAGATAAAATTATTTAAATATAAATGATACTTTTAAGAGTATCGCAAAATATTTTTTGTAAATTATTAAGTCTGATCGAGGTTATATTCGTATAAAAATTGCAAGAAGGTAATTTATACGGATATTTGTAGATAGTCAAGAGACACTTACTACCACTTGTCTTTTCTGGTTCACTAACAAGAGACATACGTGAATCTTCATCTAATGACGGTGGAATGGACTGAACAGGTGTCGCAGCCGATTGATGTCCCGGTGATGGTCGTGCATCTTTTAGACTTTCTCGATCTATATCTACTAATCCCTCTTGAATTTCATCACCATCGCGATGATGATTCTGATGATGTCTATGATGCCGACGATGATGATGATGATGTCGTGGAGGTGTCCTAGAGGGTGCTTCCGGTTGAGAAACATCATCAAATTGCACACCATCATCACTATCACTCTCTATTGGCTCGGTTTCTATTGGCGGCATTACTTCTTTATCTTTTTTCACTTTATCATCCTCTTCGTCAATTATAGTTATTACTGGTTTAGGTTTATACTGTTCTTCTCTTTCTGCTTTCAACTAACGAAAAAAAGAAGCAAAGCACAAAAGTAAATAAAAAATTAATTCTTTTATATATTTTGTTGTAATTAGATAATTCAAGTTTATATAATACTAAGCAGCATAACCAAGTATAACATTTTTAATTATAACGTATAGAAAGTAAAATTAATTATACAATAGAATATTATAAAATAAGCTTTTCCTTAAAAAATAAATCATCCAATTAAGAAAAATTAAAATTTAAAAAAATTGCAAAATTTTAACTCATTGGAATTTTATGTTCTTTTAATTTTAATTTATAAATTTATATATAGAATGTAACTTACCCTTTCAAATTCCGCGGCAGGATCCGGATTAGAAGCATCCGCATATAACTTATCGCGTAGACGCTGAAGCTCCTGGCGTTCGGCACAACGATCCCGTGAGTCAGCTTCAGCCTCCAATGCTCGTTCTTCAAGTCGGCGAGATAATTCTTTACCTTTATAATACTTGGAATCATCACGATCATCGTCATAATCCTCGAGGAATTCCTTCAGACGTTTTGCTTCCCTCTCCTTAGCTTCACGTTTTGCACGACGTTTCTCAGCTTCTTTTTCATATTCCTTCTGTTTGCGTCGTTCGCGCGTCTCCCACGCCCTCAAACGTTCCTGGTATGCCGCTTCTTTTTCCCTAGCTCGCCTTTCATTTTTCTTCCTCTCTTTTGCCTCTTCCTCCTCCTCTCTCTCGCGCATAATCTCCCTTTCGGTCTTCCTCACCTCTTCGCGTTCCCGTTCTCTTTCTCTTTCTCGCTCTCGGTCTCTCTCCTTCTCTCTATCTCGCTCGCGTTCCCGCTCTCGTTCCCTTTCACGATCTCGATCCCGCTCTCGTTCTCGTTCTCGTTCGCGTTCCCTTTCTCGATCTCTCTCACGGTCTCTGTCTCGGTCCCGGTCTCGATCGTTTCTCAATCGATCTCTATCACGTTCTTTAGATCTGAAAAATTCAAAGTTTATAAAGTAAAGAAAAAATTATGTTCAGAAACAATAAAGAAAAAGTTATCAAAAACAAAATCACTGATGAATGTCCAGGGGTGGATGGGGACATAATACAGCATGACTCGCATAAATCTGTGCAATACAGTCAAACTGCATTTGCATTTGTAGATTCCTATTTGCAAAAATATTTGATTTAATATGTAAAATATGTTTTATATATTGCTCAATGATGCATTTATCCTATGCAAACGAGATGCAAACGTTACTTCACCTAGATCTGGATCGACGTTTGTCCCTTCTACTGCTGCCAGTACTATCACTACGACCTTTATGAGACGTAGGGCTACTGGGATCTCCATCTTGATCGTCCTTGTTGGAGGCATCATCGTCACGCTTATCACGTCGTTCCTTTTCCCGTTTCTCGCGTTCTTCTTTCTCGACAGCTTCCTTCTTTCGCTTCACCTGGGCCTTCTCCTCTTCCTGCTTCTATAAAACACAAAAACGCGAGCACAGGTGAGACAAAAAGGATGAAACAAGTGCGTCGATCTGTGATAATGATGGAACCAAGAAACTAGCAATCGTATCTTTCTTAAATGCAACAAAAAAATATTATTATGCAAATAAAAATCTTTGACGTTATGAAAATTCGTTAGGAAAATAAGAACGCGTAGTAATTACTGAACAAAACTACAAATTAAAAATTCGCGAATATTATAATCTGTTAAATAAATTTTGCCAAAATAGTATATGTTAATTGGTGAAGAAATGTTTCTGTTGCATTTTCAATAATTAACAGAAAGGACATATATACATACACAGAAAAAAAAGAATCAAAATTTAAATCGCATAAATGGCTACGTTACGATTCATGTATAGAACGATCACTAGTTGTGTAAGCCTTAATCATCTGACATAACGAATGTAGAGATGTTCATTTCAATATGGTATACTCACTCCACTGGAGTATGCTCGATTGGCAGCATCTTACGCGAGAAATCTCGTTTACATATCAATTACCTAAGTGCAGGTACAAATATTTGGATACAGGCATAAAAGTTATCTTAGACTTTAGCTTATAATTTAAGTACCTTAACGCTATTAACAGATGCATCGCAGAGGCCACCCAATGTACTTACAACATTGCAAATGTGCCTGTAAAATCGATAGTGTCTAAATCTAAGAGCTTGAAAGGGGTCTTGAGATTATTTCTTGATCAATATTCAATAATTATTAGAAAGTAATTATACCAATCGAAGGCGCAGTCATCACGAAGAAGGGTATCCCACCAAAACATCTTTTCACATTTGCCAAGAAACTGTCTCACACTGTCTGACAACATTTGATTTCCTCTGGTAATGGTTACGCATTATGGCAGCCGATGCAGCAAACTGTTGAATATCAAATGCACAATAGTTTGCCCACCGTTATCGTCCCGTGTTATAAACGCAACGTCTTAGAAATAAATTAGTATGATTCATCTTTATTCATTATACTACTATCCAAAAATGGGTTACTGTTTGGAAACTCGATCCTGAATTATTATTACTAATTATTGCGCGATCATTAAAAGGAAATTAAAACGTTATCTGCTCGCAATGTAAATTCTCGAATATATTTAATTTATATATATATTTTATTTATATTTAAATAAAATATTTTCCAAAGAACTGTAATATTTATATTAGTAAAGTATTACTCGCTACACTGTTATAAAATTTTTATAATTTTTTTATAAATTTTTTTTTCTCTAATTTTCTTATTCTTCCTAATATATATAATTATAGAAATGATACCGCTGCAATATTAATATATTTACTATTACAATATCATGGAATTTGAGAAAATGTAGTTCTTTTAATATTTTATCGTTGTCATCTTACTATTATTTTATATAATTATCTAATCCAGCATGACACATGGAACGTAAACCATTTCATCCATACGGTAACCCATAATTTTAAATTCTAACAAGGGTAGAATAACACAGTGCATAAAAGTAAATGCACATTGTGAGGAGAAAATAGACTGCTGAAACATGAAATGTGGTCAAAAAGGTATTTCTCAGATGGGCAGTTCACTAGCAAAAATACTACAAGAACCGAATGCTTGTGTTGGCTCATGGTTGTGGAGTTTACTCACGGTGTGAAGTTGACTTGGTCAGTCAGTGTGGTGGTACCGGAGAATGGAGGAGCGCGCACCTAGGTACTACATGTCTGATCGAGACGCTGACAGAAGCTGTTTACACAAAATAAAGACAACAACTGAACAGTCGCCATTTGGTGATGGACAAAATCAGTTTCATTGTGTGTAGCGCACAGAGAAAGAGTCTCCCGGCCCTAACAAATAGTCTATCCCAAAGATGTAAAAAATGTGTCAGCGCCAAAGTATTTTTTTCTCAAAATGATAATACGTTCCAATCCTAAGCTGTGTGCGTGAAAGCAACCTAGACAACTGCTTACCTACGTTTGATATGCGAATACTAGACTGCTAGGCGTCAACGTAATATTTATTGTTATATAGCCAATAATCGTTGCTATTTTTTAATTTGATATTTAATATAAAATTAGATATGAAATTAGATATAAAATTAGGTATGAAAAAGTGTACAGACATTATATGCTTTATTAACATGATAGTGTGTATACATAGTGATTGATAAGAAACAAAAAATTGCAATATTTTCTTTATATTTAAAGATGTTGAAGAATAATAATCAGAATAACCTTCAAGAAAATGGTCTTGAAAATCTCGAATCAATTTAAACTTAACTCTTTAATTCTATTAAAAGAGATATCTAATCTAATAATTAAAAAAGAATATATTAATAATTCTAAACTAGTTAGACTAATAATTCTAAAAAATAAAAACTTCAATTTGATTTAATTTTAATCAAAACCTTTCAGAAAAAATATTTTTTACATAATTTTTTTACAAATTCAGATTTTATCTAAACATTTTTATATCTTTGAAACTAAGGAAAAATATTTAGTTGTTCAGTTTTCAGTGACCTATTTTGTAATATCTATTTCGATTTTCTAATATAATCGACTTTTTTTAAATAAATAAATAAATACATAAACATCTATATAATGTTTTGACACAAGCAGATTGATAATTCATAACAATCTGCAGCAATATTATCTGATAAATTATTTTGATTTTTATATATATTTGTAATTAATGAAAGCAATATGTGTGCATAATTAGTGAAAGCAATAATAATAAACGAGAACAAAAATAAATGGTACACAAATATATACAAAGTTATATATCAAATAAAAATTATGCTTCACTATAAAAACAAAATTTAGTTACATATCAGAAAAAACTCATTATTTCGGTGCATCATTTTGAAACGTTAAAACATATTTTTGGTATTAATTGCTAGCAGTTTAGCATGACATATACAGAAGTAGATAAAGTTAGTTTAGTGCCAAATAAATCGTAATAGTATCTATCTCTAAACGTCAAAAATATAATAGTCACAATGTATCACAGATGTATATTTGCGACGAATCAAAACAGAATACCAATAGAAACAAACTGATCAGCTACATGTCGCCAGCTTGTCGCGGAGAGCTATGAGTCTCCTTCTTAATGTATTACGCATTCTTTTTTTTTTTCATGTTGTTTGGTTGTTTGGATTATACTCTGACTTACCGACGAGCCTGCAGTCGTCTGCGAAAATACGAGGGATGTGCTGTCATTGACTCCCTTCAGAGCCAATGAATGAGTGAAAGGGCGGTCCCCACACACAGCATTCCTAGGCGTGTGCGTTTGCTGTGTGCGACGCACGCTGCCTGTTATTATAATTATAGCAACGAGTCACGGCTCCAATTGTTCAGAGCTAATATAGCACACACGCACTTTATCACAAAATACTTAAAAGCTACGACTTTCGAGATACTCATAATCCTCTCTTGTATACATATATCCAAATACATTCTTTTATATTTTAAGTGTACACAGAGAGAGAAAGAGAGATAGAGATAGATAGATAGATAGAGAGAGAGAGAGAGAGAGAGAGAGAAAGAGAGAGTCTAATTACCAGCGTCTGCGATAGAATGTGTATGCGATTGGACACTTTCAATATTCATATTGCAACAAGAGCTTATCAATTTGTGTTTCCCTGTGTTTTATCGTATAAATTACACTAACATAAGCATAATAATTCATGTCCAATCGCAACATATATATATAAGGTAGATACTAGTGACAATTTGTCAACATTAAAAGATGAGTTTTTTTTTCGTGTATAGCACAAATTCATAGATTTTGTAGTGTGTTTGTACGTACGTGCGTGTGTGTGCGTGTGTGTGTGTATGTGCGTGCGCGCGTGCGTGCGTGTGTGTATCTCTCTCTCTCTCTCTGGGGACACGATAGTGTCTCGGTGTACATATATATATATATATATATATATATATATACATATATTATATATATATATATGTGTGTGTGTGTGTGTGTGTGTGTGTGTGTGTGTGTGTACACATACACACACACACACACAC
>Ga0157363_1002836_pt1 | contig 15432 bp, 21 predicted proteins | sample AttsexASBM1_FD_111477 | JGI IMG/M metagenome (GOLD analysis project Ga0157363, IMG submission 111477) | Fungus gardens microbial communities from leaf cutter ant in Ribeirão Preto, State of São Paulo, Brazil - Atta sexdens ASBM1 | ecosystem: Host-associated > Fungi > Mycelium > Unclassified ...
AACATCAGTTGGATACCTTAAATAATGCCAGTGGTATTTAATTTTTAAACCTTATAATTAAAAAACTATTTTGTAGTAGTGTGTTGAAAAGCTTTCGAGATAATCGACTACAAGAATATGCAATGAAAAATGAGGGTTTTTATTTAAAAAAAGTGATGTGATCTTGACTTTGATAATGCCACCCAAGATCAAATTGATAAGATCAAATTGATAAGATCAAATTGATAAGTTATAAATAAATCTTTTTTGACCTACAACTTTTGTTTGAAACTTTTTTTTTATAACATTTTTCGAGATATTCAGAGCTTCTGATACTTTTTATACACCCTGTATGAAATTAACAAGATTAAATATAACATTATATAAATATTTTAAATACCCAATAATGATATTGTTATTTAATAGAATGTACATTATGTATTATGTTATTTCAAAATTGATTATATTATATTATATCACTGCATTTAAATATTTTATATAAATCAGCTTTTAATGTACACACCAGTGTAGTGTGAATAACCGAATTTATTATATATATTCCTTTTGTCCCTATTTGAACAGAGTTTAGAATTGATGTTTTTGTACATAGGGAGTGAGTTCTACAGGAGTCGAATGCGAAACATGTAATAAAAAGTTGAATGATTGCGTAGGACATTTCGGATATCTTAATTTAGAATTACCAGTCTTTCACGTTGGTTACTTCAAATCTATCATCCAGATTTTACAGACAATTTGCAAGGTAACATATAACTTTATCAAGCTTCAGTAATTATATGTCCTATTGACGCATTAATATTTGAGAGATGCATAATTTTTACAGAGGTGTGCTCATGTTTTGCTAACGCACGAAGAAAGGAAATTTTTTTCGCGCAGTATACAAAATCCGAAATCAGGATATTTAATGCGCAAAGCATTACGTAAGAAAATATTAGAAGTAGCGAAAAAGAAGACGGTATGTCCAAATTGTAAGTCAAATAATGGCCCTGTGAAGAAGGCTGGTTTTCTCAAGATTGTACATGAGAAATACAAGAACTTAAAGAAAACAGATCCCATTATTCAAGAAAAGTTGGCTGAATTGGCCCCAAAGATGGAACGCGACATAGAATTCAAAAATATAGTAGAGCAAAACTACAGATGTATATTTGATAAATATCTATATCCAAATGTGGTATGATTTAAAGAAAGAATATATTCATATTTAAAAACGTTAAAAGATATATATATATATATATATATATATTTATATACATATATATAATATTTAAAGAAAAAAATTATAATGTTATAAACATTTAATCTCTGAATTCTCTTTTCTCTTATAATTTATATAATTTATAGTATAACATTCTTTAAGGTGCAAGAACTTTTCAATAGAATTCCAACGGGTGATATCTTCTTCTTGTTAATGAATCCTGAATGTGCAGCTCCAGTAGATTTAGTATTGAGAAGGATCCCTGTGCCACCAATTTGTATTAGACCTAGTATTTTATCTGATCTAAAGGCTGGTACAAATGAAGATTATCTGACAATGAAATTGTCAGAAATAGCTCTTATCAATGACGTCATTCGCAAGCAAAAAGGTGTTAATATAAATACGTACATGGAACATTGGGATTTTCTTCAACTGCATTGTGGTCTTTACATTAATAGTGAAATGTCCGGAATACCTCTACATATGCAAGTAAGCTCTTCTCAACAAACATCTAAAGATCTGTATATTCTTTTCTCTAATAATTTACATATTGATATTTTTAGCCTAAAAAGTCTGGTAGAGGTATAGTGCAAAGATTGAAAGGGAAACAAGGTCGTTTCCGAGGTAATTTGTCTGGTAAACGTGTTGATTTTACTTCTCGCACAGTCATTTCGCCTGATCCGAATCTCAGAATAGAACAAGTAAGTCTAGTGAAATTTAAGTCAGCCTGCTGCGATTTGTATCTAATAATATTGAATCTACGTAGGTTGGTGTACCTATACATGTTGCAAAGACTTTAACGTATCCTGAAAGGGTTATTCCATCAAACATGGAATTAATGCGAAAATTAGTAAGAAATGGTCCAGACACACATCCTGGAGCAAACTACATACAATATAAGAATTCGCAAAATAGGCGATATCTTGGATATGGTGATCGGAATAAAGCCGCTCAAGACTTACAGGTAATTTATATATATTGATATCATCTTAAAATATCAAGATTTTTATGTATTTTAATATATTGTTTTTTTTGCAGTATGGCGACATTGTTGAGAGGCATCTCAAAGACGATGACTTAGTGCTGTTCAATCGGCAACCATCTTTGCACAAATTAAGTATTATGACACATAGAACCAAGGTTTTAGAGCATCGAACGTTCAGATTCAACGAATGTGTCTGTGCACCTTACAATGCAGGTCTAGTTTAGACTTATTGTCTATACACGTTGATGTGTTTAATATGTTCTCTCTTTCTCTCTCTCTCCCCCCTCCCTCCCTCCCTCCTTCTCATATACATACGCGTGCACATAAATTATTTCAATTATATTTAAAATTTACATATAAATATTATATTAGTCTGCAAATTGATATTTTAGGAACATTGTTCGAACGAACATAATTGTTTTCCGTCGTTTAAATAGAACAATTCCGTTTATCAAATTTCTCCACATTTTATAGTATATCATATTTTTTAGAAAAATTGCTGAAAATGATGCTTTTAAGGATTTTTATGACATAACATCGGCAGTAAATTTTTTTTCTAAATTTTGTTAATGCCACAAATGTATCAATTTTTAGCTTTAAAGCATTTTGTTTGATTTTCATGATTGTCCATTTTTGAGATATAACAATTTAAAAATAGCTCTTTTTCTATGTAATACATAGAAAAGACATTTTATTCGATCTTAATATTTTATTGTATGTAGAGTGCTTTTACATAACACGATTGCCTCATACTAAATTAAAAAGCAACGAAGGTTGACAATAGTAGCAAGATTAATTCTGGATAAAACAGAATATCACAAAATATCCTCTTATAATGTTAATATGTTCATACTATTTTGTCAATTTTATATTACTTTTTTATTTACTATCATTTATGAAAACCTTAAAAATTGTGTTTTTTTGTCTCTTTAATATCATTTTTCTCAAAATTGTAATAACCAAATTTGAATAACAAATTTATGTTCAGTTTTCAAAAATACATTAAAAACAGCTAAAATTGTTAAAAAAAATTTTTTATCACAGATTAATGTTATTAGAAATTAAGATTATCGTCGGTTTTATTTAACTCTTATTTGATTTAATATACATTAATAGATTTTGACGGCGACGAGATGAATCTTCACTTACCGCAAACTGAAGAAGCCAGAGCCGAAGCATTAGTTTTGTTAGCGGTAAATGACTGATTAATATACTTTTATAGAATTATTAAATTGCGTATAAATATACTGAAATATTTTGTTTTGTGTTTATAGAATAAATCTAATCTAGTTACATCTCGCAATGGTGACTTATTGATAGCAGCAACTCAAGATTTTATCACCGGTGCTTATCTCTTAACTCAAAAGGATACATTTCTCCAGCTAGAACAAGCTAGATTAGCTCTTTGCCTTTTAGCTGGCTCGGATGCTTCTATGAAAGTAACTCTTCCTCCGCCTGCAATCATAAAACCGGCAAGATTGTGGACCGGCAAACAAATATTTAGTCTCATTATACGACCGAATAAGGAATGTCCTGTCAAAGCAAATCTAAAGGCAAAGGGCAAGACATATACCAATGGAAAAGAATTTTGTATCAATGACTCTTGTAAGTTGTACATTGTAATCGTGATGTTAACATTTAATGACAAAACGTTCTTAAATAATCAAATTAAATCCACAGATGTTATTATTCGTAATTCCGAGCTTCTAGCAGGAACAATGGATAAATCTGTATTGGGCTCAGGATCAAAACAAAATATATTTTACATTCTGCTGCGTGATTGGGGTGAAGATGTTGCAACCGCAGCTATGTGGCGTTTAACCAGAATAACAAATCATTTCAATTTTGAAAGAGGAATTTCTCTTGGTATCGGTGATCTTATACCTAGTCAAGGCCTTCTTCGAGCCAAGGAAAATATATTAAACACTCAGTAAGAATAATTCCAAGTTTAAATTTGAGGCTGCCTCATATAAATAACTAATTCCAATTTTTTTTTGTTTATTTAGTTATTCTACGTGTAATGAATACATTCAGTTAATGGAACAGGGTCATCTTGTCTGTCAACCTGGATGTTCAGAAGAGGAAACACTGGAAACGAGAATATTAAACGAACTTTCAGTGATCCGTGATGACGTTGGTAAAGCGTGTTTGAGAGAACTGCATCCTACTAACACTCCCCTAACTATGGCACTCTGTGGAAGTAAGGGTAGTTTCATCAACATCTCTCAAATGATTGGTACGTTCAAGTAATAATAATAATAAATATATTATTATTCTTAATTCTGATACTATTTAATACAACTTCTCTCTTCAGCTTGCGTAGGTCAACAAGCAATCAACGGATGTAGAGTACCAGATGGATTTGAGAATCGTGCGTTACCTCATGTCTTGATACGATCAAAGAAGCCAGATGCTAAAGGATTTGTGGAAAATTCATTTTATTCTGGATTAGTGTCCAAGGAATTCTACTTTCATGCGATGGGCGGTCGAGAGGGTCTCACAGATACTGCTGTAAAAACTGCGGAGACTGGATACATGCAGAGACGATTAATTAAAAGTTTAGAAGATTTGTGTATCCATTACGACATGACAGTACGCAATTCAATGCGCGATATGATACAGACTACATATGGCGGTGATGGATTGGATCCTACGTACATGGAGGGTATGTAATATATTATTGTGTATTTTTGTGTAAATAGAATAATACATATTTTTCTACAGGTAAAGACTGTCCCGTCGATTATGAAAGAGTGTACGAACACGTGAGGGCGAAAATGCCTTATATTACCGAAGAGCCTTTAGATTACGCTAGCGTAATTAATGCCACAAAGGAAATGCTACGCTCTGAGGAGTATGAGTGCCTGAGTGAGGAATTCAAAGATGAATTGACGTAAGACAAAATGTGCTAAATATATGATATATGGCGAACTTCTGTAGCGCAGTTTTAAACAAATTAATCATTGTTTTTTGCAGTTCGTTCCTGAAATTGAAAGTGGCGCGAAAAATAGCGTTTTATCGGCAGAACGTTATATCGAATTCATCGGTGACTTCGCAACTTGAACGTTTTACTGTCTCACAATTAGTAGAATTTATTCACACGTGCAAAGAGAAGTACATGAGAGCTAAGATAGAACCTGGCACTGCTGTAGGTGCGCTCGCCGCTCAAAGTATCGGTGAGCCAGGGACTCAGATGACACTCAAAACATTCCATTTTGCTGGTGTAGCTGCTATGAACATTACTCAAGGAGTTCCCCGTATTAAAGAAATTATTAATGCGAGTCCCAAGATCAGTACTCCTATCATAACAGCGACATTGGTGAATAATTAACTCTGAACACTTGTGTATTTAATCGAATACGGTTTTAACCTAATTCTTTATTCAACTAATTTTTTATTTTGCAGATCAATGATACGAGTTCCGAGTTTGCCGAGCAAGTGAAGGCAAGAATTGAGAAGACGACCCTGGGAGATGTATCTGAATATATCGAGGAAATATATTTATCTGATGATCATTTCCTTATAATAAAATTAGATATCGATAGAATTAAAATGTTGAAATTAGAAGTTGATGTTAATTCTGTATGCTATAAGTAAGTATGTTTGAAAGCTTAAGATCATTCTCGTTTTTTCATTGCAACTATTAATTTATTTCAACATATGTATCTCGCAAGAACAAAACTTCACTTGATTTCTTTCATTTAATGTCAAAACTTAATATAGTACAATGAAAAAAAAACACGAGTTTTAATTATATTTTAAATTTAAGTAATTTGCTGCCATTATACTTTTTGAAAGATAACAAATAATTTATGATTTTCTAGACTCTGCACTTCAAAATTGAAATTAACTTCAAAGAATGTAGAAAAGGTGACCGACTCAGTTATTATTATTCGACCAAATCGAAGTAAAGATAAAGATTCAAATTTTCCATTTCGTCAATTGACAGAGGCCATTCCAAATATTATAATAAAGGTAAAAATGTGTAATGAGATAATTTTTATAAAATGTAAATTTTTATAAATTTTAGAAATTTAATGTCCGCTTTTATTTATTTATTTTTTTTTTGTAGGGTTTACCATCGATCAATAGAGTAGTTGTACATAATGAAAACCTTGATAATAAATCGAAATTTACATTATTTGTCGAAGGTGATAATTTTAGAGAAGTTATGGCAACACGTGGCATCCTCGGTGAGAAGACAAAGTCGAATAATACAATAGAAGTGAGTTGAAAGAAATCATGAGATAGTGAATAAAACATATTTATAATCATGTTTTATTTTAGGTTTTCAAAACACTCGGAATAGAAGCAGCGAGAACAACTATCATGTCAGAAATTAAGTCGGTAATGGAAAATCACGGTATCAGTATTGATTGTCGACATTTAATGCTCTTGGCAGATTTAATGACTAGTAGAGGAGAAGTACTTGGTATCACGAGACAAGGTTTGGCAAAAATGAAAGAATCGGTTTTAAACTTGGCATCGGTGAGATATTCCATTTTTCATTGTTTCATTCTTTTACGTGCTTTTTTTATAATACAATATATATGGGTTATTCGGAAAGTTCGTGCCGATTTTGAAGGAAAATTGAAACGCAAAAGATTTAAATTTTAGTATACATTTATTAAATTATATAGGTGCCATTCTGTTCTACAATCTTTTTTCATCTTTCAGGCAACTTGAAAATTCCGTCCTTCCAGAATCTCTCAGGTTTTTTAGCGAAAAACTTTTCTAAGTGATTTTTTACCTTGACCAAAGAGTTGAAGCTTTTTAGAGAAGCTTTTTAGCATTAAGGGAATTTTGTAATGATCGAAATAGGTGGAAATCAGAGGATGCGAGGTTTGGTGAATATGGTGGATAGGTAGAACATCCCAACCGAGCTCCAACAACTTTTGTCGAGTTATCAAAGACATGAGGCCGCACATTGTCCTGATGAAACACAACGCCCTTCCGATTCGCTATTTCTGGACGTTTTTGTTCAATTGCTGTATTGTTTCCCGATCTTCGATTCGTCTAATTGGGAACAATACTTTTCTGAATTTATCGTCTCGTTGTTTGGTAAAAGCTCATAATACAGGATCCCTTTTCAATCCCACCAGACACAAAGCATGACCTTCTTTGGATGAAGACCGGCTTTTAGGGTGGCTAAAGGTAAAGTTCATTCCGCTTTCCCCAAGATCTTTTTCGCTCAACATTATTGTAAATGATTCATTTTTATGGATCCCCCGTCACTACTTGCTTCAAAAATGGTGTCTCCTCGTTGCGTTTATAGAGCAAGTCGCAAATGGAAATGCGATCCATCAGATTTTTCTCCGTTAAATCGTGGGAATGTGTGGGGAACCCATACATCAAAACAGTTAATGTAGCCAGCTTCACAAAATGCTCGTGGAAGATGAGTTTTGACATATTCAACATTTCTGCTAATTTACGTGTCGTATAGCGTGAGTTATTCTCGATCAATGTTTTAATCTGATCTTCATCTGTGATGGAAGGTCTGGGCGTTCTTGATCTTCAAAGTCACTAACTTTAAATCTAGCAAACCATTTCCGCACAGTTTTTTCAGCTACAGCATCTTCGCCATAAACAGTGCATATCTTGTTTGCCGTTTGTGTGACATTTTTGCCTTTCCGGTAAAAGAAAAGCATTAAATGTCTAAAATGCACTTTGTTTTCTTCCATATTCAAAGGCGTATAAAACTGACAAAACGTATCGCAATCAAATTTTTTTCCAAGTATGCCTGAAGTACCGTCTTTTACGATATGTACGCATGTCATTTGTTTTCAATCATTCTGATATATTCAGATCTGTTCTTACGCCACCTACTAAAAATCGGCTCGAACTTTCTGGACAACCCAATAGAATTATTAAATTGATAAGAAATACTGATTAAGAGGAGGAGGGGGGACTCTCAAAATTAAAATAATGTAAGAAATTAAGCAAATGAGAGTTCGGTTTTTGGCTCGTAATACAAGTATACAGCAAGTCAAAAATATAATTTATGTATACATAGAATTAATGATTGTGCATTAAGTACTACACCGAACTCTCATTTGATTAATTTTTTACATTACTTTATTAAATTGAGCCTATTGTCTTCATTTTTAAATTTGAGTAGTATTAAGAAGAATTGGAAATTCTTTTGGCAAACCAATTATTTATTTACAGTTTGAGAAGACTGCAGATCATCTATTTGATGCAGCTTATTATGGACAAAAAGATGTTATAAGCGGCGTATCGGAATCAATTATAATGGGTATTCCAGTTCCATTAGGCACAGGAATATTCAAGCTGCTTCACAAATATCCTTTTCATTACTTTATATATGAAACGTTAACTGTTATGTTTGTCATAAAAAAATAGATGGCACACGTAACTGAATACACACATCTACAACCGTACGTGCACACAGTGTAGCAGAGTTATTTTCCTTAATAATTAAATACGGCAGACAAAGATGAACCATGCAAAAAGGAACTTTTATTTGATGATCCACAATTTCACAAACCATTGCATTCTAGAAAACGACTTCCACGAATACAACCGCGTCCACTATTGCAAATCTAATATTAATAAAATATTTTACATTTACTGACAAAAAGAAATAATTCACTTTGATAAAAAAAAGATATTCTTTCATTTTATTATTAATTCTTATGATCATGTCACTTATGCATAAAATATTTAATTTATATTTGATTTTTGTATAAACATATATAAGGATATTATGTACTTTTATAAAGTGACTTTGTATCTACGATATGAATATTTTGAATAAATCATGGAATAGATGTCATGTTTTTTTATATCCATGATGCAAGTAGGTATGTGTCTACTTGCATCATATCTTATATCATGAAATAGATGTCAATAGAAATTTTGTTGCTAAGAGACAATATTGTTTGATCTGAATCCGTTTCCTATAATCCTATCTACATCTTCGCGCGCATATAATTTCATATGTACAATATTTGAACAAAATGTTCAATGTATAATTTGAACTTAGGATTGAAAAAAGATATCGGGCATCGGAATGGTGAATGAAAAAGAATTTTGGACAGAAGTTCGGAAAGATATATCGCGATACAAAAAGAGAAAGCCACGAGTAGTACCTGCCTTCACTATTCAGGCGTTGCAGGTAATAACGTTGTTAAGAGACATTTCCACCAACTCCGATTAACTTAATCTATTTTATTAAGAAATACGAATAAAATTATCCAATTAATAGAATAATATATCGAAAAAATATTAAGAACAACGAATTGTGTATTAGAGATATTATTTTAAGTAATTTAAGTGATTCTGCCGATCAAGTTATAATTGGATCTAAGAAAATGATGATATTAAAATACAGGATGGAATTTTCACTATGATCGAGATAAATATAGTGTACAATAATACCGTACATGTAATAAGTCGATTTTTGATCACAGGAAAACACGATCGTCGCAAAACCGCCGCGATGTAGACTATATAAACCTCGTCTACCAAAACCATCGACTTTCAGGAAATTTTACAAGCGTGGTTTACTCCCTATCTCTTTGGAGAACAATGGTTACGATCAGAAAATTAATTGGAAAGTGGACATAGAAGATTTAGATTTCCATCATTATTTGCCAATGTTTTTCGATGGATTAACGGAAACGGAACAACCATACAAATTTCTGGCAGAGCAAGGAATATCAGATATGCTAGAACATGGTGGACCAAAGATATTGCCCGTTGTTCCTCAATTGATTATTCCTATTAAAAGTAAGTTCTACAATCCAATTTAACGTAGAAAAAATATACTATAATTAAAAAAAATTTGTTAGACGCTTTAAATACAAGAATGCCCGAGATAATTTGCACCACGATGAAAACACTTCAACGTTTAGTGCGATCAGCCGATTGCGTTGGTGAAGCTTTAGTCCCATATTTTAGGCAAATCTTGCCTATTCCAAATTTACTTAAAGACAGAAATGGTAATTTACTCGTATTTTAAGATTTCCTATATTCGTATACAATTGGAAATAAAATATATAATTTCAGTAAACCTTGGTGAAGGTATCGATTATTCTCAGCAAAGAGGAGAGAACGCTGCTGACATTATAGAGGAGACACTTGAAATCTTAGAAAGATATGGTGGCGAAGATGCTTTCATAAATATTAAATACATGGTTCCCACCTACGAATCTTGTTTGATGAATTAATAGAGGCAGAAAATTACACTGTAACCCTTTTAATAGATTTATTCTTTATTCTTTATGAAAATGTAACTATCACAAAATCAAAATACTTGCAAAATTTAATGTAACAAGTTATACATGACATAAAAATATAATATAGTAAAAAAGATGACGACACATAATATATTACATATATAATCATAGATCTTATATATGGATCCGCTTTTTCCGTTAGACAGCACGCATTTTGTCTTAGTATAAAAAAAGTGTATCAGAACGAGAAGACAGAGCCTTGCATAACGCATAACATATAATGCATAAGAAAATGAATCAATCAAGTCCTTTACTTCCGTTTTTTCCATGATAAAATAAAAGACTTCGATTGATTGATTTTCTTACACTTTATGCTTTTACAAAAGTCAGATCTTAACAGTAGTAAAAATAGTAATACAGATATTTTTTATGATAGTATTGAAATATATATTTACACCTTTCCTGTATCTTCTTTCAATGTTACAATACGATTAAAAACAAGCTGAAATAAAAGAGAATGTTAATGTAATGTATATGTGTACTAATGCTTTTATACTTACCTTATTAGGTTTGGTATCAGGATCAACAGAGAAAAAGCCTATACGTTCAAATTGAAACTTGTCATACACTTTTGCTGTTTCAGCTAGACTGTTGTCCATGTACGCTACAATTTCTTTTTTGCTGGATGGATTAATATCACTCAAAAATCCATGCGGCACCTCATGTACATCTTCCGGATTTTTGTGCTTAAATCTGAGGAGCAGAAAGGAGAGGAGCGAGAACTAAAGATATTTCAATCACATTACAGAATAAAGAAACTTTCACATTAATTAATAATTTGGAAAAAATATTACTTACAAACGCTCGTATAATCTAACAGATGCCAATACTGGATGGGACACCCAATGTATAAATGCTTTCGGTTTATTCTTTTCTGAGACAGGATCTTGTCTAACAATTATATTCGTAATATTACCACTGGCATCCTTTTCCATACTTTCAAACGTTATTATGATACCTATATGCTTTAAACCTACAGATTGTTTTGGTGTCAAGCGCCTAAAACCTTTCTCTTCAATCTGTAAATATTGATAAATAAAAAAGTATTAATAAATAAAATATTGATAAATAACTGCGAAGTATTTAGAAAGAGATAGGCATATACATTACATACTTCTTTGAAATCCGTGGCTTCAATATATATAATTTCATCAAATGTAATTTCATGATGTCCTCTCTCTGGCTCGTTAGGAAAATTGGGTGCAGTGAGCTTTATAGCTTTTTCTTGAGGAAAATTTTTAATAGTCAATTTGATAGACTCTAGAACTACCATATGTCGAGGAGTAGTAGGATTTAGAACATCCCTAACAGCTGCTTCCAATGCTGCAGGATCAACAGTTGCTTGTGCACCAGTTACACCCATTTGAGCGCAAAAATTGTTTATAGCTTCAGGTGGAAATCCACGTCTACGTAGCGCAGTCAACGTAAATAATCTATAAAAAAAAAAAGAATGATGAAAGATTAGTAAGACATTAAATAATCTCATAAAAGTAATATTACATTATACCTGGGATCATCCCAATCAGACACTATTCCTTCTTGTATTAATTTGGCAATTTTCCTTTTGGAAACTACAGTATAATTGACGTTCAATCGGCCATATTCCCATTGTACAGGACAATAAATGTTCAAGGAATTGCAAAGCCAATAATAAGATGATCTCCGTGATTGGAATTCTTTTGTACAGAGAGAATGAGTGATATTTTCGATGCTATCGCACAAACAATGGGTGTAATCATATGTAGGATAGATGCACCATTTGTCACCAGTTCGATGATGCGGCGAATATTTTATTCTGTATGCCACAGGATCTTGTTTACCTTCCTCTAAAATCACTTTCATACGTAAGGTCGCTTCTCCTTCTTCCAACAAACCATCCTTCATATCCTATTTTTTTAACAAGTAAAATAGACAAATGCATATATAGTAATAAAAAAATTGAAGGGAACAATATGTTCAGAAAAATTTTTCATTACATTAAATAGTTGTAAGCTCTCCTCGACTGGTCTATCGCGCCAAGGACTCGATGGAGGATTGAAACCTTTCATTTCTTCACTGGATTGATGACAAACGTAAGCTAAGTCTTTCTTTATAAGCTCTATGGCCCAGTCATGCAGTTGCTGGAAATAATCCGATGAATGTGTAATCGCAGCTGGTTTATAACCGAGCCATTCCACCATTTCCCGTATACCGACAAAAAATTTCTCCTCTTCTTTTTCAGGATTTGTATCGTCGTATCGTAAATAGCATATGCCATCGTAAGCAGCAGCATATCTATAAGAGTCATCTTTTTTACTATATATTTTATTTTTAAAATCAAAGAATATACATACCCGAAATTGATATTGATAGCTTTTGCATGTCCAATATGCAAAATTCCATTAGGTTCTGGTGGGAATCTCGTTACCACTTTGCCATCAGTTGCTTTCAAATGTTTTTGCAGCAGATAATGTGTATTTGGTGTTAGAATATATCCATCGGTTTTATAATTTTCTCCAGGTTTATGAAATTGAGTTTTAGTCTTCATGAGTTCGCTTATAGTTTGGCCGCCTCCCTTCTCACTATTCAGTGACTCCTGTTCTGAAAATTAAAAATTAAATCCTTCATATGTCTCACATAATTGTGCTCATATTGGCATTTAGCTTAATAAACATAATTTATTAATCTATCGTTGAACTTAGATATCTAAAATATTTTTAAAAAGTGCTCACCTTCCTTTGCATCTTCCAGCTTTTTCGCTTTCGTCTGTTTGTCCTTTGGTTTCACTTGTTTAGGTATTGGTGCAAGATCAGCATCAACTTTTGGACCTAATAGATCAAGAAGTTGGACATCAAATTCATTCTTTATCGCTTTACCATCTGCCCATTTCAAAATATTACGTACTTGTTGCATCAATGGACCAGAATTAAAGCGATATCTATTCAAGTAACAAATAAATTAATTACTTACTTATTGTAAAGTTTTTATATATATTTTGCATACTCAAGATAAAATCTTATTTACCTTTTTTCCAATATTGCATCTTTGTGTGCTTTTATAATATTCTCGACTTCTTCTTCTATTCGTTCAGGTAAAACTACTACTCCTATACCACAAGATTCCTCAAAATTAGCTATATCAATATTACTCACATTAGCCAATAGATGAGCTAGTGCAGCATCAATCCTCTGTACACTATCTAATTTCTTCTCGATTATATAATTAGTAATAAATGGAATTTTATCTATGATCTGATTTTTAATTTTGGAAGTTAGATGGTACAGCAATACACCAGTATCTTGAGTAATAGCTCCATGTTTAGCTGCCTATAAGAATTAAATATAAATTCTAAATAGAAGTCAATTTTAATGATATACACTTTATCATTAAATGAATAAAAGCCAAAATCATATAAACATATTACGCGAAATGTACAATGTAATTGTAAGCTACGTATAAACAAAGAATAGTGGTGCAATATTTCTAATAAATCACAAAAACGTACTGATTATACATATCTTACAAGGGAATCATATGAAGTGATAAATTCTGATTTTAATGAAATTTTGTATACATATAGATTACAAAAGATGAATTTATAAAAAAGATGAAAGATAAAAAAGATGAATTAAAAAAATGTCTGTTGCGATGGAAAAAATAATTTGAAGAGTGAAATCACCTCTTATGTAGTAAAGCAGTTTCCAGTTTGTTCCATTATATCTCGAAACTATTCAAGATATAAAATGTTTTATACAAAAGCTTTATAACAACATTATCTCTATTCATTTATGTCAATATTTTTAATAAACAATTTTTAATAAAAAAATTTATTAAAAAAAAATATTATTAACGTGGATGAACAAAAGTAATTAAATCATAAAAGTTTTGTATAAAACATTTTTTTGATATCTCGAATAGTTTTTAAGATACAATGAAAAGAAGCTAAAACTTGCGTTATCTGTAAGGGATGATTTCACCCCCTTCAAATCATCTTTCTTTCTTCATCGCAACTAATATTTTTTAAATTCATTCTTTTATGTAACCTATATGTATACAAAGTTTCATTAAAATCAGAATTTAATATTTTGTATGGTTCCCTTGAAGAAATACTTTAATTTTGAGAATAGAGTTCAGTATTTTGAGAAATACCTAGCTCTATATTTAATTATCTCTACAAAAATATTATAATTTTACAAAATATAAATCCTAATTAAACAAATCCTAATAATATCTTGCCAATAAGATCTGGTTTCATCAATACAAAATTAATTTCTTGGAAGAAGATAAACTTAGAAGAAGATAAATAGTTAATTCAACCGAGATTACAATTAATTTTATATTGATCGAGCTGAGTCTAAATAAATAAAAGATACAATTCAATAAATATAAATATAATATTACACAAAATATATATTATTAAATGTATATAATATATATCAAAGAAAAAATGATGCAACAATCTAATTGCAACTGAATTGCAACATGATATATACATAATTATATTTCTTATCTTCGTTTCTCAGTATAGATTAACTTTAATCTCGGTTCAATGTAGATTAACTTTAATCTCGATTCAGCTTACTTCATTTTTTAAAAATAATTTTTAGAACTAAAAAAGGATGAAGAATTAATTGAATTTTTTTAAAAAACTACATTGGTAGAAACGGACATTATAAATATTATAATTAATTTTGGAAACAGAAAGCTCTAACATCCAATCATAACGAGATTGTCGATTCGCCGGCGAGTCTTTACCTCATTTATAACTAACTTGAGATTCTTCGTGATGTTAGCATTTTTTAAAGTTTCCTTGGCCTTTTGCTCACTCAGACCAATCGTTTGAAACAGCTTTACGTCTTCTTCGTTTTCTGCCGACATTTTATTTGGAAAATATAGGTATCACAAGTCACTGCAAGTCACAATCACGGGAAACCACAGGCTACAGGAGACCACGTGCATCGCGAATCAACCATATGGATATATGCCGATGATATATATATATATATATATATATA
>Ga0157363_1002837_pt1 | contig 15431 bp, 11 predicted proteins | sample AttsexASBM1_FD_111477 | JGI IMG/M metagenome (GOLD analysis project Ga0157363, IMG submission 111477) | Fungus gardens microbial communities from leaf cutter ant in Ribeirão Preto, State of São Paulo, Brazil - Atta sexdens ASBM1 | ecosystem: Host-associated > Fungi > Mycelium > Unclassified ...
CCTCTGACTATCACTTGTTTCGATCAATGACACATGGCCTGGCTGACCAGCACTTCCGGTCTTATGAAGAAGTAAAAAATTGGATCGATTCGTGGATAGCCTCAAAAGATGACCAGTTTTTTCGACGCTGGATTTGTACGCTACCCGAAAGAAAGTAGTGGGAGAAAGTAGTGGCCAGCGATGGACAATACTTTGAATCATAAATGTATAACCAATTTTTTTTACAATAAAGCCTCGAATTTCGGAAAAAAAATGGCGGAAGCAAAGATGTACACCTAATATATAACAACTGTTTTATTATATATACATAATGTGTTGCTACATATACATATAACTTGAATTTTGCGTGGAGTTCTAACCTCCTCCGCCGCATGACGCTCGCGCTGTTTATACAGATCAGCTCGCTTGCCTTGTAATTTGTATAGTCTCTTCTCGTTTGATGCAATACCATGCAATATCATATAATGTGCAAAGTGAATTCTGAAGTATCCCTCGCTCGCGGCGGTCGCGTCTCGGCTCGGACTACAAGTTATTATATTTTTGAAAGTATTGCCGACTTTAATTGAGCATTTAAACATACATAGCCTCCCGCGGTTTTGAACGACTCGTAAATCTCATAACGAATCGTCACGGAAGGCGACACGCTCAGATACAAATACCGCGAAAAACCACGATAATTCCGCGTACCTCTCGCACACAAAATCCGACAACGATAATTACGCGCGCCTCCCGGACGTGTAAATTGGTGACCTCACAATTGCGTGACGTTCGTCTCACCTCGGTAGTCCTCTAATCAGGCCTTAGGTTCCTGGCTCTTTTCGATCCTGCGTTCTTCCTCCGTGCCACTCTCTACAGCACAAGTGCCGGGCGCTAATCCTTACGAGAACATGCAGTGACCGCTATCTCCACAAGGGGCCTTATCGTGTCTAATTGGTGCGGGGCCCTGCAGGCTTCGCGAATCACGCGAACCGTGTTATTCACGCATCCTGCGTTCTAGCGCGCGGAATTCGACCGGATTGTAACGTTTCCTTCGGCCGCGTCGGAGATTCTCCCGGATCTCGGTTCTGCAGGGACTCGGCTGCGGGAGATTCGCATCTCGGTATCGTCCCCGTAGTGCCTCTGCTTTCTGGATGCCGACCTTTCAGAAGAGAGTTCCGCAAGCTCCGTCATGGAATCTCTCGTCGACACGTGGGCGTAGAGTGACCATCCCCGGCTGCTATTCTCGCCGCTATGCGCCTGTAATATGTAGCGATAGAACATGTTTCGGCAAAAATATCGAAACGCACATCTGCGTCCTACCTTGTAGGACGCCCATCCGTCCTCCATCACTCCTCTTCTGACACTCGGTCCTAGCCGTCTTCTCTTTTCATCTATGATTCGGTTTCGGAGACGACGCAAAATTCACAAGATCATAAAGAGATCGCCAATTATCCTGTAAAATTTGCGATACGATAACGTACGAAAGAATGACAAATCGATACAGAAAATCTGCGGGACATACAAATAAAACGAAACAAATGCGAAATCGATGAAATAACATTACAAAAGTGCACAGATACATCCGCCTTCTAAAAAAATAGAAGGACCCAGGACGCAGAGTTGCACTGTTCGGTCGGGTCTTCCTTATATATATATATATATATATATATATATATATATATAAGGATAGTATAAGCCAGGTGTATAAGCTTAAATCCGCTGTTTGCTCATAGGTAGTATTAGTGAGCGTACAAAGCTACCCTGGGCACACAACACACTTTTTTTTATGTGTTTTGACATCTGTCAACATTAACCAGTGCACATCATCAGCAATTTCATATAACAACATACATTTTTTTTCTTTCGTAATCATGTCCAGTTTTTTGCTAAAAAAAAGCATATGCGGGAAGCTTTGTTTTTCTGTTTCAATTTGAAGAAATCGGCTGCCGAATCGCATCGAATGTTTGTGGAGGCCTATGGCGACAATGCTTTATCAGAAACAACGTGCAGAAATTGGTTTCGCCGGTTCAATGCCGACAATTTTGACCTGAGTGACAAGAAGCGTGAAAATCGGCCTAGGAAGATCGAGGATTATCAATTGCAGACTCTTTTGGACGAGGACGATACCCAATCGCAAAAAATGCTTGCCGAGCAATTGGATGTTTCTCAAGCAGCCATTTCCATGCGGCTACATGCCATGAGGAAGGTTCAAAAGATTGGAAAATGGGTGCCGCATGAACTGAACGATAGGCAAATAGAGCGACGCCAAAACACATGCCAAATTCTGCTTGCCAGACAAAAAAGAAAGTCGTTTCTGCATCGGATTGTGACAGGCGATGAAAAGTGGATTTATTTTCAGAATCCTAAACGTAAGAAATCTTGGGTTGATTCCAACCATCAACATCTTCCTCAAGACCAAATCGCTTCAGATGGAAGACGATGCTGTTTGGTGGGATCAGGAAGGTGTCATCTACTACCAGCTGTTAAAACCTGGTCTGTTCACCGCTACCACCAATAACTGATCAAATTGCACCGCTCTGCTTGAAAAAAGCCGCATTATCGGAAAAGACATGACAAGACAAGCTGATTTTCCTCCACGACAACGCACTATCGCACACGTCAACAATGGTCCAAAATTACTTGGAGACACTCAACTGGGAAGTGCTACCCCATCCCGCTTACTCACCAGACCTGGCACCTTCTGACTATCACCTGTTTTCGTCGATAGGCCACGCGCTCGCTGAGCGGCACTTCGATTTTTACGAAGACGTCCGAAAATGGCTTGATGAGTGGTTTGCCTCGAAAGATGAGAAAAATGTATAGTTAGCGAGGGCAAGTACTTTGAATAAATTTGCTTCTTAGGAAAAAAAATGTGTTTTTCTAACTAAAAAACAGCGAATTTAAGCTTATATACCTGATATATACATATATATATATATATATATATATATATGTATATGTATAAATATTAAAATGTTTTAGATTATCCGTTTTGTAAGGAGTTTAACGCAGTATATCCAGTAAAAAGTAAATAATTTTGTATTATTTATATATCATTTATATATCATAATAATTATATTATCTTGTATGAAATATGTTTATCATTACAGACAGTTTACAGAAACTGCTACGGTCAAGCAACAATGAATTTAGATTTGAAACAACTAATTAGACTGGAAAATAATGAAAAACTGTGCATTAAATTCATTGAATATTATGATAGTTTCATTGTAGAATTGTTACATTGGTCACAATAAACAATATTAAAGAATTTGATTCAATGTTGAAAACTTGAAACAAAGCAGTGACACACTTTGTAAATTAATTTTTTTATTGCATTTTATTAAAACGTCCATAAAATTTATGGATGCAATAATATATTATTAGAACATAAAAACATAAATATATATTTTGTTTTTATATATTTATAATAATGTTGTTAACTCGATAACAAATTTATAATAAAAAAATAAAATATAATTCTATCCATTGTTTTATAATATCTTATCCTATCGAAGATAATAGAGATACGCTTCTTATATTTATTTTTAAAAAATGTTAATAGAAGGTTAATTGTTTAATTGCTATTTTTCCGTAATATTGGCTGTATTTAGCAGAAAGAGTAGGGCTGCGTTCAGAAACGTCATCCGGATGCATTTTATCCTTATTCAGATGTCGTTTTACCTTTGTTGTTCATGAATGTTAAACAAGGATAAAAGAACATCTGAATGTACTCAGATAATAATTCTGAACGCAGCCTAGCTTTGCAACTATTGTAAGATTTTTAAATAGATAGTTTTTGCCTTTAATTTCTCACGCCTTTAATTTAAGATCTCTCTTGAGATCTAAATATTGTATATAAATTAATATTATATTAAAAAATTTTACAGCAATTGCGAAGCTGCATTTTCTGTTGAACACAATCATCTATTAATTCTTTGCTAATTTTATAGGAAATAATTTTGTATATATCGAGGGGTTAATAATTTGAAAAATTTTGTTACAGACTAAATATGAATAAAACGTGCATTTTATAATGTTTATAATCTTATGTATAAAATGCCAGGATAAAATGCCATGGCTGTGATGCAGTCAGCAATAGCACTTATTCAAGAGCCAATGAATAACGCTATTAAGTGACTGAGTTATTGCGAAGTCATATATATAGCAGACACTCAAGATAAGATAAGGACTTGCATTGTAGTTAAATGCTTTTCTTACAGCTCTGTTACAGCTCTGTTACAGCTCAGTGACGGAGATCTGACCATGATACAACTGAGGTTGAATCTGAACAAAAACAATCACTTGAATGTACTACTGGGGTCGGTATATATGCAGTACGATTCCCAAACAGCATTATCCCAGAAAAAAATTGAAGAGCTAGTGCTCTATATAAAGGAACGGAGGCTCGAACTCCTCTTGGACTGTGATGTAAATTCCCATCATAAGTGGGAGAACTCAAATATAAACTCGAGAGGGGAGAGTCTCTATGAATTCATAATAGCCACTGGTTTGATCGTTCTGATCAGGGGATCTGAACCCACCTTCATGGATTCCAAAAAACAGAAGGTGATCGATATACTATACATGCAGCGAGAAAGTGACTCTAGTACGAGACTAGAAAGTGTCCGGAGAGCCATCAGAATCGAATCACAGGTAGATTAGATTAGCTTACAAATACATATGGAAAACCTAGACCGGGGACATAACAACAAACTGGGAGAGCTCTAGGACGGACTTTGAGGCCTGAAGAACCATCCTCAAGAACGCCTCAATTAGATTTCATTCCAGGAAAAATCTGGAATTCGGGGTTCAATATGTAAGTGACGCGATAAAAAAGTCCTACGAAGCAAATTGCCCCGAAAGACCGAAACACTCACTGACTAAGATGTTATGATGGAGCGAAGAGCTCTCAAAATAGGTCGGAAGTGAGAAAGCTCTTCAACAAAGCAAGATGAAAAAATTTAACAGCGGACTAGAAAGCTTACAGACAAGCATAATGTTGTTATAGCAAAACGATAATTATCACAAAAAGAAAAAGCTGGAGGAATTTTTATGAAAGCATTGAGAGCGCTCCTGAAGCATCCAGGCTAAACAAAATCCTCAGCAAAGACAACACTTCCCGTCTGGGCTGCTGAATGCTCCTAAACGAAAATCACATCGAGACAATAGATGAAACTCTCAAACATCTAACGTTTACTCACTTTCCTGACTTTCAGGAGGACACTAGCTGTACTCACCAAGGAACAACCTGGGAATATAAGCCCAGGGAATGGCACTGGCAGCAAAAGTGATATCACTTGGCGGGATCGAATAGGCCACAAAGACCTTCGAATCTTACAAGTCGCTGGGACCGGATGACCCGCTGAAAAAAGACATTAGGTCTTATGAGAAAGATGCTTAGGATTAGCCTTGAGATACGATCCTCAGGCATGGAATAGCACCAGAGTAATGTTCATATCCAAGCTAGGGAGAAAAGGCCACATTGTGGCTAAAGACTGCAGACCTATCAGTCACTTTTTTCATTTTGAAAACATTGGAGAGACTAATAAATAGTATCTAAAGAACAACGCCCTTCTTCGGCCGCTAATTCTCCTAATACATCTACAGGGAAGGCAAATCTACGAATACGGCATCACCTAGTGAGTAGGGTCGAGATTCAGCTGGCCGCAAAGGGATACGCGTTAGGCGTTTTTATCGAAGGGGCTTTTGATAGCACCTCAATCTCCTCGATAAAGGACTCCATGATAAGGCACAAAATTCCAGGCACATTTATGGATTAGACTCAAAACATGTTGAAGGAAAACTGATCGTCAGTCATGACAATATCACCATTGAGGGGCGTCCGGTGGCTGCTCGCAGGGAGAAGTTCTCTTTCCTCTGCTATGATGCCTGGATGGACAAGCTCAAAGCTGAGAGAATTTGATTTTCAAGTCTACGATTACGCAGATGATGTGGCCGTAATCAGAAGCAACTTTTCACGAACTTTTTTAAGAAATGCATGAAGCCTTGATGATCGTGCAAAACTGATGTAAGACGAGGGAACTGATGGTAAATCTGGAAAAGATCTCGGCCATGATTTTCACCAGGAAATACAAGCCTGAACAAGTAGAGCCTTTGAGGCTTTGGGGCAAGACAATAAATTACTATTAGCTCGATAAAATATCTAGGAGTACCTGGATCCTAAACTGAGCTGGAAAATAGGATTTTCCATCTCGAAGATAGGAAGAGAAAACTTTACATTTTTATGTGGGCTTGCAGAAGGGACAGGAATTGGGGAATAAAACCTAGAATTACCCTGTGACTATACAAAATGATATTATTACCAAGATTGACGTATGCCGCGAATGTCTGTGGCCAAGGGTAAAGAAGATGGAGGCAAGGAACCTGTTTAAGAACTTTCAAGAGGGATATCTGAAAGCTACGGCAGAGACCATGAAAATCATACCTACCGAGACGCTGGAAGTGGGTTTCATTCAATTTTCCGCCCTTGCATTTGGTGATAATCAGTATAGCAAGACAAACAGCATATAAGAAGTATTAGGGGAAATGGAAGGAAACCAGACTTGGCGATACTAGGTTGGGTCTAGTCCCTCAGACAGACTAGACCCTCTCACACTAAAGCAAGAGAGGAAACATCTATCGGAAAAGATCTTTAAGATTCGAATACCGGCTAGGGAAGATTGGCAAGATCCCAACTTTCTAATCAATCCAAATGTGGACGTATGATACATGAATGAATCGAGAGCAAATGATCGTTTTGAAGCGGGCATCTACAGCCCCAACATCAATCATGAAGAAAGCATATTAATAGGAAGACTGTTCACTTTTTCAAGCTATTTGCTATCTCAAGATGTGCAGAACTTTTGATTGATAGAAAAATCGGGAACTGTATCTACATCTGCTCGTATAGAACAGCTATAAACTTGCAAAGATCTTTATAGAATCGTCTGTAGTGGACTGCATGCAAGCCCTTGACAAAGGGGAAACTATTCAAGTTACCTTAGTATGGATCTCTGATTACCAGGGAATACTGAACAAAAGGACGGATGGATTAACAAAATCCTGGGGACGAAAATGGATCCGGCTGAATAACTGTCGGAGTTCTCTTCTTAGGAAGAGAAAGATTAAAAGAAAGATTAAAGAAATGCTGGAGCGGGAACACTCCTGAAAACAAACAAAGGGCTGCTGGCGAGACAAGAAATTTATGGAAAAATCCAATCCGACCAGAAGCAAAAGAGCTAGCAGCAATAGGAGAAAAACAGAAAGGGTATAAGCCTTTTTATTGAACATTTGCCCCTCAGAGCATACCTAATCAAGGACTGCAGAAAACTGGAGCAGAAAGACTGCCGATTATGTGGAGAGGAAAGCGTGTCGTTGTCCTATGCTTGCCTGTAAAAGATATAGATCCTGTAGCCACATGTTTCTAACACTCGAGAATCTAGATGGAGCAAAGATAGGCGACTTCATAGGCCTGACACATGGAGCGAAGCTGGGCTTGGTTGCACTACTTTGAAAACAAGCAGGGAATGACAATGGAACTTTAGAGATCTAGATCACATAGACCTGCCATAGTCAGCTCATCTGCATTGCTGTTGCTGCTGCTGCCGCTGCCGCTGCCGCTGCCGCTGCCGCTGCCGCTGCCGCTGCCGCTGCCGCTGCCGCTGCCGCTGCCGCTGCTGTTGCCGTTGCTGCTGCCGCTGGTGCTGTCACTGGTGCTGCCGCTGGTGCTGCCGCTGGTGCTGCCGCTGCTGCTGCTGCTGCTATGTACAAAATTATTGTTTCAATTTCTTTAGACTTCTTGATCAAAAGACTTAATTTTTCTCATTATTTTTGTTACTTCCTTATTAATGAGAAAATCAATTTTTCCTGCACAAATATTTTTAAAAGTATATTTAAATTACAGTAATAAAAATAACTATACTTTAAAAACTATTCAAGTCAATTACATCTTTGATTTTTAATCTCATTTCTAATTAAAATTATCTTTGATCTTTATTAAAATGATATTTTCAGTTAATGAACTTTTCAGTAAATAAAATAAAAATACATAAATCTTCCTTTTGTATTATTTTTATATTATAAGTTTATATTTTTCGTCACTGAGAGTTTTATTAAAGATCACATCCTGTTTTAATTAAATAATTGGAATTCTAAGTGACATCGTTTCAAAAATGTTTTAAAGAAATTTAAGTTGTTACAAAACATTTATAAACAATATGTGCTTCTGACTGCAAATCAAATATATGATAGATATATTATGGAATGATAATATTAGTACAAAGTATTGATAATTATTATCACAAATAATAATTATATTTATATACTTGCATTTGATTTCATTTATTTTCTATAAAGATATTTGTGCGTGCGTGCGTGCGTGTGTGTGTTGTGTGTGCGTGCGTGCGTGTGTGTGTGTGTGTGTGTGTGTGTGTGTGTGTGTGTGTGTGTGTGTGTGTGTGTGTGTGTGTGTGTGTGTGTGTGGGGTATATTTTCTGACGGAAAGAAGGAGAGAGAGAGACGGAATAAAAAAGGGAGGAGGATCATAAGGGAGGAAGGTAATCGGGGAAAGGGAGAGGAAAAAAGGATAGTCGGTTCCTTCGATTCGGACCACGACTCGGTTAGCATCAGAGATAGGTCATAAAAAATTAATTCGTCAACATTAAAAGAAAGGGGGCGAGATAATTAATGATAATTAATGATAAGGTCGGTGTCAGTAGGAGGAATCGGATAGGAGGGTAATTCACGTAAAAGCGAAGGTGTGGGGAAGGAAATGAGGGAGAAGTTATCTGGAAGAAGATTAATTGTAAAGTCCTCAGAAATGTGCGGAGAAGGAGAGATTTCAAATTCCGGGGTGTATGATGACAACTCGGAGTGATTTCTGGTTTACTCAGTCGGGTATTCTTCACATGTATCAATGAAATTAAGTGAGCGGGCACGGGTCGGCGAGAACGGATAACTCGTGTGCGGCGATGGCGGGAAGGAATGTTACCACAAATGTTAACATATATTGCAATGTTTCCCCCTTTTTAATTTTCTTACGAGGGAACTTGAGGTAACGAACAATGAAATGATATGACAAGAGACAAGACAATGAGAAGATGAAGGGGACAAGAGAAGGGATAAAGTGAGAGATTTACTACTGCGTTGGTTGAAGAAGCTCGATAGAATGAAGAGTCTTGTCGTAGCTGGATATAGTTCATAGCTGGAGATTGCGACTAGGCATCCGAGCTCGATGTCCTCCAATACTGACTCTAAATTTGTTAATTTAGATAGCAAGTGCACGATTCTCACTAATTCTGAATAATTAAGTGTTGGCCGGAAAAAGAAAAATTAGAATATCGGATAAAATTATAATAATCGGACCTCTATGTCCGTCTCCCAGAGAGAAATCGAAAAAAATAGCGCTGAGTCTCGCGGAACTGGGATTTTATAATAATCTGTCTTGATTAACAGCGCGATTGGATAGATTAATTAAGTGAGGACCTATTTCTTTCTTTCTAATTGGTCAAGGGAAAAGGACATTGACCGGAATCTGTAGCATAGAAATATTATCCTTAATTTTATGACCTTATTATTTAAATGCACGTGCAACATCGACACGAGATCCCATCTACTCCTGAACATCGCCTGTCGTTTCTTAGATTTTATGATCACGGACTCGTGAGAATTGTCCGCGACTTGACCGTTAAAAAATATCTTGACGCCGGTTTTATGTTTCCAATATATTTATTATTATTTTAGCCGCAATGTCCGAGGGGCACAAACTTAACTCCTTTTGATTCCGCTCGATTTTTAGTTTATCTCGAAGCAACATTTACGAAGAGATACTGGATTCTTAGTTTTTAGTGTGAGAAAAGAAAAAATGTTTAATCTTCTCTAAATTATAACGCTCAATTTGTGCGTTATTTGCAGCTGTCTTTTTATTTCAACGAATTCCAGATCTCCACGAAAGAAAAGAGTCGTGGGAATCTACTGGACGTAACAATAATTGATTTATATCGAAAATTGGAGGAAACAATCCTAGGGATATCCATCGTACTCTAAAAAAAATTTTTACCAATGGATATGCCATAAACTGCTTTTGAAAAGATATACGGAACCATTTTCGGTAAGACAATTTATAGCTCGTAATAATTATAAAGGATATATAAAAAAATATTGCTAAATGATAAATTAAAAATATTGTACTATTTTTTATTAATTTTATATTAATTTCATTTTAAGGAATAATTACCTCGCATCATACGACACTCGGAGATGGAGTTCGACAATATTACAGTTGAATAGTTTTGTTTCGCTATATATATAATAGTTTTAACAGCGTTAAAAAAGAGCAGAAAAGGGAAAAAAACAAAGAAAAGACAAGGAAAGACAAAGAATAGGAAGAAGATAAAGAGAATTAAAAACTCATTAACAAATGCATTTTATTCAAACCAAGATGATCTTTTATTGCAATAGAATTTTTTTTATTCAGCCTACATTTTGAATTCATAAATACTGCTCTAAGCTTTCAAAAAATCTTTATATGTATATATGAGAAATTATTATATGTGAAAAGTTAATTATTATGAGAAGTACGTATGTATGGAAAAATGTATTATATATATTATATGTTAAAGCAAGAAAAGAAAGATAATAAAATAGATAAAAGATACAAATAATATATCTATGAATGAAATTAATTTAACGAAATAAATAATTAATTAATATATAATATATATTATTATATATTATTCTGTCCCATCCATCCATGCAAAAACAATTTTCAGAAATTGTTTTTTGTACATACTTCCTAAAAAAGTCTTTGAATTAATTTTAAGCAAAAGCAAACTATTTCATTTCTTTTCGCTTTAGAATTAATTCAAAGATCTTTTCTGAGATTAGTATGTGCAAAAAGCATTAAAGGGTTAGGTTAAGTTAACTTTTATATGGCTATTATATAACATCTTAAGTTACATGTTATATTTATATTTTATAGCTGCAATGATTCGTGAATGGGAAATTACATCTAACGTGGACGTAGAATGTTATGTACACGTTATATTATCTATTATATTTTGTTATATGGAAGCAACATAATTGTTATATATTTGTGTTTGCTGGGACAAATATAGATCTTACCAAAAGTTTACCAATCTTTATGCGTAAAACAAATTATTTAATACCATATACGCATCATACAATTCAAGTCCCAAATGTTTTGAGTATATCCGTTATATTACCCGTATATGCATGCCAAACCGAATAAAATATTGGTTTTCTTTATATACTTCTTTATATCTTTATGTGCTACTATATCAATATCGCACACACATATATATATATATATATATATATATATATATATATACATAAATTTTCACAGAATAATAGCGTTTTAATTATAAGTCTAATAAGGGAGTCTAATAAGGGAAATTACCAGATGTCCAATTTTGAAAAAGTAATAGAAGATATATCCTCCTATTAATTAAAATGAATGCCATTCGCTCGGAAAATTTGATATTCGTTAGAATGGATTTAAAGTCCACTATAAGCGGCTCCGAAAATGCGTTTAAATTAATTTTTTCGTAATTTTTTTTGGATTTTTTACATGAGTGATAGTGGGTCATATACGTAAATGGAATAGACAGAAAAATTTGAATCTCGATCCTAATGGTGGATTAAACATTTTATTATTTATTCCCGAAGTTTGAATTATGTTTGGATATAGTACACTTATAAAATTGTATACATGATATAAGAGTACATATATTTTCTTGTTTATTAGACATTATCATAATATATACAATTAAAGAATGGAATTTTATTGTTACATTAAGTCAAACAATTATGTTATGAGTTAAAATAACATAATGAAAATGTCTAAGAAAATATATGTTTTATACGTTTATATATTCGTACAACTTTATAAGTGTACCATATCCGAACATAATTCGAACTTCGAGAGAGATAGATAAAAAAATGTTCAATATCTACTATTGGAATCGAGATCCAAGTTTTTCTTTTTATTCCACTTACTTGTATTACTCACACATATGTAGAAAAATTCAAAAAGTAAAAAAAAGTTACGAAAATGTATCATTTAAACTAATTTTCGAAGCCACTTATAGCAGACTTTAAATCCATTTTCTAACGAATATCAAATTTTCCGAGCGAATGTCATACATTTTAATTAATAGGAAGTAGGATATTATAACTTCTAACCGTTATTTTTTGGACATCTAGGTAACTTCCTTTGTAAGTCTAATTCTAAAAATTCCACGTTGTTTGTTCATGTAAACTATTAGTCCATGGACCACAATTTCGCAGATTGTAAAGTTTTTATATCAAATAAATATTATTACGATATTGACATCTACGATATTGATCTCTGATACCTCCATATTAGACTAAGAAATAGTAAAGAAGATTGCAATTTAAATAATTTTGTTTCTCGACATAAATACCCCTCTACATATTAATGCACCCTGATAACCATCTGTGTTGTTACTACCGAAAATAAAGCGAAAATAAAACTAGTTTTGCTTGGTTATCAAGGCATATACTTTAATCTTGGGAAAGGATTTTCATATCTGTAAAGGAAGAAAGTAATTGTTATATAAAAATTATTGCGCTTAATCAGTAAAACAGATAACTTTAAGATCTCTTTATTTAAAACGCTATAAAATTAATTAATTCAGTTTTATTATTAAAATATTAACATTATATGTATATCAGAATACACACGGAAAAAATTATGATTAACAAAACTTTCCCTTTGAATTCGGAAATTAATTTCATGATCAACGTTATCCTAAAGTTTGCTTAATCTCTGCAATTGTACGGGAACTTGATAATCCACAAACTCTGTACGTTATAAATGTATGGCTGAAATATTCAATCAAGAGATATTGTCAAAATGGTGGTTTACATATATATTAGGTATGGGAAAAAGTTCATGGCGTTTTTTTAATGCCATCTAACGAGAAAAACGCCACGAATTTTTTCCCACTTCTAATATATTTATTATAATATATTTATTATAATATATAAATTTAAAATATATTTATTTCATAAATGAAAAAAGATTTAGAAAAATTAGTGAAGAAAAAATTCAAAGTTTTTATTAATTTTCACATATGCAGAATAGCATCTGGAATATATAAATTTACATGTATACGTACATATATATCTTATATAGGCTGTATATAAATTCATATATGTATGTATTTATATGTATATGTACTTATATTATACATGTATAAGTTATAACAGTTATATCAAATATAAATTAACATGTGCATAAAAATGTATACAAACAGTTATGTATATTCATATATAAATATATAATAAGAACTTTATGTATAAATACATGTAAATAGGACTATTATTTAGAGTTATATAATTATGTAATAGATTATACATAATTATATACATTTGTATATAATCTTCATAATTATATATTTATATAATTATATTTTTATATAATCGGCATTAACAGACACAGAATTCTTGGACAAGACATATGAATCTTAAAGGTGCTTTAATTTATCCATTTACATAAATAATTTTGATATATGACACTTATCAACGACTTTCGGAAGACCTTAACGTTTCTCAGTTTAAATTTGACAGTAGTTTACTTTGATGCTCAAATGCGAAAAATTTTATTGCGAAACTATTTTTATATTAATTGACTGAATTTGTTTTATATCAATGATGTTTATCGGCAGTAATGAAGGTAAGATTATACTATTATTATTAACGATGATAATTAGAATTTATTTTTTAACTGTGTGAATTACTTGAAGGCTTAATCATTGGTTGTACCATCCAGCTAGTCAACTGATTGCGTTTTCACTCTAAGAAATGATGATTGACCACCTCACATTGCGGATATTAAATAAAAATATACGAAAAATATACGAATTGTAGCCTTATATGTCTTATGCTCATCACTCATCTAATTACTAATTTGGGTTCATTTGTATATATTGAGAAATGGCTAAAAAGTTAGCCCATGTGATCAAAAAATAAGGTGAAATTGTTTATAACTTTTAAAATCTTTATTTATTTTTCTAAATCTATTTCATCGTCTTCAAAGTACTCCCCTCTGGATACAATATACTTTTGCCAACGTTTTTTCCAATCCTCGAAACAATTGTTAAAGTTGATTTTTGGAATGGCCTTCAAAGCGCGCAGCGATTCGGTTTTTATCTCCTCAATCGTGTCGAAACGGTATTCCCGGAGTGGTCTCTTGAGCTTAGGGAATTGCCAGAAGTCACACGATGCTAAATCAGGCGAATACGGTGGTTGTGGAACGATATGAGTTGAATTTTTGGCGAAATGGTCTCGAAGAATCAATGTACTGTGAGATGGTGCATTATAGTGGTGCAAAAATCAAAAATTGCCTGCCCATAATTCTGGCCTCTTTTTGCGAATAGCTTCACGTAAACATTGCATAACGCTCAAATAATATTCCTTGTTAACAGTTTGACCCGGCACTAGGAATTCATAATGCACCTCACCACGATAATCGAAGAAAACTGTTAACATGATCTTGATTTTTGAACGACTCTAGCGCGATCTTTTCGGTCTTGATTCACCTTTTGCACGGTATTCGCTTGATTGGTCGGTTGTTTCCGATTGGTCGGGTCGTATGCATAGATCCAAGTCTCATCTCCAGTTATTATGCATTCCATCTTATTCTGATATTCAGAAAGCATTGTTTCATAAACTTCAACGCGACGCTGTTTTTCCAAAAAATTGAGTGTTTTTGGCACCAAACGAAATTTAACTTTTTTCAGGAACAAAACATCTTTCAAAATGGTTTGGACTGATCCAAATGAAATGTTAATAGTATCAGTGAGGTCTCTAATTGTCAATCGACGATTTTTGATCACCAAATCTTTGATTTCATTCATGTGTTGTTCATCAGTTGATGTTGATGGTTGTCCAGAGCGATTTTAGTCTTCAACGCTTTCTCTGCCTTCTTTGAATTGTTTATACCACTTGTAAACATTTTTTTGTGACATAGCCTGGTCACCGAAGGCCTTCTGCAACATTCTCAATGTTTCTGCAGCAGAAATTTCATTCCGCAAACAAAATTTAATGCAACTTCTTTGCTCAACAAAATCAGACATTGTAAAAATCGTTAAATTAACTTTTTGTTATTCCAAAACACGCTATTAGACAAATGTAGGTATTGACATGAAGTTTGGCACAGATGTCATGACAGTGTTGCCAACCTAAAAAAAAAGATTTGTCAGAATCGAAGAGTGCGCGTATTTTAAATTAAAAATTTCACCTTATTTTTTGATCATAGTAGTATAATATAAACTTAAATACGCTGTTTTTTAGTCAGAAAAACACATTTTTTTTTCCTAGGAAGCAAAAACAAATTTATTCAAAGTACTTGCCCTCGCTAACTATACATTTTTCCCATCTTTCGGGCAATTTGTGTACCCACG
>Ga0157363_1002838_pt1 | contig 15431 bp, 6 predicted proteins | sample AttsexASBM1_FD_111477 | JGI IMG/M metagenome (GOLD analysis project Ga0157363, IMG submission 111477) | Fungus gardens microbial communities from leaf cutter ant in Ribeirão Preto, State of São Paulo, Brazil - Atta sexdens ASBM1 | ecosystem: Host-associated > Fungi > Mycelium > Unclassified ...
AACATATATAAGGTAGATACATTGTACTTAAGAACTGTATTAAGTTCTCTTGTATTAATACTAATACAAGGTTCTTCTTTTAACTTCAATCTATAAGTTTTATCTAAGTCATAACACCAGAAAAAATATCTGAGAGAGAATAGAGAGAGATAATCTGTATCAAAAGAGGTTAGAGAGTGTAAATGAAAAATGAAGCATTATCTATGAGTCAGTATAGATAGCTGAAATAGGATGTGACAGCAGTATAGATAGAAGTATAGATAGAAGTTTCATATAATAAGTTATGAATTCTACTCATGTCACATTCTGTTCTGACCACATTTATCTCAACCCATGAATAACACCTTCTCTCTCATCCACACTTCCCAATCTCTTCTGGTATAGATTACACATTTCCATTTCACCTTGGATATCCTTGCCAAACCCTTGCTAACTCCATGGACAGCCTGTATCTAGGAGAAATAGATATTACTAAGTGAAAGCATAGATATAGTTATTATGCTAAAACTCTACCATGTATAGGAGATTGTGCCAGTTGCTTTGCTGTTCATTGTCAGAGTGACTGAGCAAAGTTTGAGAAGTGTACAGAGTCTATAATCTTCAGGAGGAACTTATGCTATATTATTTACTATTACTAAGTACATGACTTATCTCTAGAGAGTTCTAAGAGAATATAATAAAGTTTCTCAGAGCTAACAGCTACTCTAAATACTTAGAAGTCTATTTTAATCATATGAGACATCAGGTGAAACATTTGCTAATCTAATCACAGAATAATCAAGCTAGGTAGTTAAGTATCCTAATGGAGGGACTTTAAATGTTATATGTAATCATAGATATAATATAGAGCAGAGATTTAACAGAGCTTATGGTGGGATTGAGACTTGAGTTTTAAGAAAAAAGGTCTGTGTCAGAGTTGTAAATGATGGACTTGACTCTATTTTATTTTATGTGACTGTCACGACTGTTGCATGGCATGATAGAAGTATAATACCTATCACAGTCATAGTTACATAATTACATAATACAGAAAAGAGTGCAGAAGGTTCTAGAACAAATAACTTAGTGTAAAACACATAGCCTTTAGAGTAGGTTAGTGATGGTCTCACACAAACCATTATTCTAAATATATAAATGTAGATACTCTGTACTGGAAACTCTATTGAGTTTCCTTATTTTACTAATACAAGAGTGTATCTTTTGTCCTAGCTTTGAAACTTAAGTCATAATAGTCTATGGGGTTAATGATAGACATTGGCAGTGTTGGTGACTAGAATTTTGGTAAAGAGATGGATTCTGTTAGGGTAATTGAGCAAAGTCTGTAGGAATACATGAAGTCTATAATCTTTAGGAAACTTAAGTATTGTCAGATAAAGAACATTCATAGAAGAGGAAACTATCCACAGAAAAATTATGGAAGACATTGAAAGAGGCATGGGAATATTATCCAATGTATGTAAATATACACCCCAGATAATCTTAACTTTATCAGATATGCTGCATCTCTACATATTATGGTAGTTATATTTAAAAAGAAAATATTAATGGAAAGTGGAACATGAAGGAAGTTGGACTTCTAAGCATGAGCATCCAGAATAGTGCACTATACTAGTTAATTTTCAAGATAAGGAACTACAAAGTACCTATGCATTTTAAATACCAGTATTCAATAACTAAGACTATATTCAAGAATTAGAGGAGACAAGTAACTACTCTGGATATACTAAACTTTTTATAAATAGAGGTCTGGAATTCTATAGAGATTATAAGGAGCCATGTATTCAGTTATAAAGTGATTGGACATGAAATGGAACCAGGTAGATCTGTACTGGAAGAGAATGAGTAAACTGGGAAGAAATATACTCTATTCCACAGATATTTGAAGTGGATCAGATGTGTTACAATCTCAAGACCATAGAGTAGGTCAAGGAAAGAAACCTTGTATAGGATTTATACAAGAGAACTTGATAGAGAACTCTGTACAGGATTGTCTATCTTATATACTGAACCATGCTACTCTACTTCTAGCCTACCCTAAATAGCCATGTGTTCACCTTAAGATCAACATATATGATACATGTTATATGACATTGTTCTTCTAGAATCTTTTATGTCCTTCCAACATGACATGTGATTTTGTGACTGTGACTGTGACAGATTCATGTGACATATAACAGTTTGACATCACACTAACCCTAACCATAAGTCCTCAAAATAGAAAAAGAAAAGAAAAATAGAACTAAGCAAGAAACAAGAAAAATAGTTAGAGTCCTCTGTCTTCAACTCTGACAAGATGTGTTTGGATGAGTATGTGACAAATATATATTATGGAACATGCTAATCAAATATAACCTACCTTCAGAAAAGCCAAAAGATTAGTGAGATGAGTATTAATTAGTATCATTAGTTATAAGATTTGACTTAAGGGATGTCTTTAAGGTATATCACTTGGGATATGTAGTAGGCTCTTGAGAAGCTATCCAATCTTATCCACTAGATTTTCCAAAGAAAGCTTGCTACATGATGTAAGATTTACTGTTTAGGAGTATATTAGCAAAGAAATGAATTCACAAGTGGATATCCTTTGTTCATTCACTTTGATATTCTTTTTAATCATATTCTTTTATGTTTGAGAGTGCCCTTATATTACAAACTCAAGTCCTTAAAGTGAGACAAGTAAATAATCCTTGTATTAAATTAACACAAGAGAACTCGATAAAGTTCTTGGTACAATGTATCTACCTTTATATACCAACTAGCAATGGTCTGTGCTCTGCTACATTTAGCCTACTCTAAAGATCATGTGTTAGTCATAAGGTCAACATGTGTTGTACACATTGTATGGCATCATTACTTCTTGAACCTTCTATAATGTTCTATGTGACCCTTACTGTGACCATGTCATCTAATGTGACTGATGTGTGACAGTGTGATTGTGATGTTACTCTAACCCTAACTGTTACAATCACAAGATCTTAGAGTAGATCAAGTGAAAAAACCTTGTATTAGTGTTGAACATAAGAGAACTTGATAGAAAACTCTGTACAGGATTATCTACCTTATATACTAAAACTCCTTGGTCCATGCTAACTACTTCTAGCCTACTCTAAACAGCCATGTGTTTTGCCTTAAGGTCAACATGTGTTAAACATACTGTATAACATCATTCTTCTAGAACCTTTTATGCTCTTCTATGTAATACATGATTGTGTGACTGTGACTGTGACATTGTTATGTGACATCATGTTAACCCTCCCCCTAAGTCTCCAAAAATACAAATAAAATAAAAGAAAATGGAAAATGAGAAAAGAAGATAAAATAGTAGAATCCACTGTCTTGAACTCTGACATTAACCCTATATCTGCAAATAAGGAAATGAAAAGAAAAAAGAAAAATAAAATAAAATAAAAAAACTAGAGTCCAAGCTTCACATATCTGACATCTTATATGAGTTCTAATATATTCTATCTTTTATTATATTATTGTTTCTACCTTCTTCCTATGATTCTGATATTAACAATGTTTTCTCCAAATTCTTTAGCACATAGTTGGGAACTGTTAGGGTGACTGAGTGAAGTCTGTAGGGATGTATGAAGTTTGCAATATTCAGGGAAACCTAAGTATAGTGTAAAGTCTAATATATTAAGTATAATCTATCTTCAGGAAAACTTTTACAATTGCTATTATTTTATGTTTTATAGATGTTTACCTCATATTAAACATGTCTTGGACATGTATAGAGATTGTTTCATCTTATAACTCATAATTAACTGCACTTTGTGTTTTCTTCATGTTATATTAGTCAGTTAGTGTGAGTTTTAGTCAATTTTCAGAATAAGGGTTTACAGTATAACTACAAGCTTATATACTAAGTACTCTATCTAAGATAGTTATCTAAAAAATAGAGACTGTAAGCAAGTTACCCTAGATTTGTATAGTCTTTGAATGCAGAGATGAAGATTCATAGAATTGTTGGAAAGTCTAGTGAGAATACCTAAGGAGTGATTGACATGAAATAGAGAGAGTTGATTTGTACTAGAAGAGGTTTGGGAGTGTGGATAGGTTGGTAGATATTATTTGTAGGCTGGGACAGATGTGGCTAGATCAAGATGTAATACTAAAAGTATTTATTTCCTATCAACACTACTACTGAAGCTGTCAACTAACTCAAGAGAGCTGTATAGTAGAAGATCATTTAGATAAGTTTCAAACATTAATTTGGAAACTAGCTTTACCAACTCTTATAATATAGTAGTCAAGTTTCACCACAGGCTTTATACAGTAATTCAAAACCAAATCATGATGCTTTCAATAAGACAATCTGAAAATACTGATCTTCCAATATGGTTCTATCTGCTAGAGTTTTAATAATATGTATATCAAGCCTAGGTATAAATGAAAGGCAGCATTTTACACCAATCAAGGACTTTTTAAACCTCTAGTAATGTTCTTTGGTATAGCAAACAGTTCTACTATATTTCAGACCATGATGAAACTAGACAAGACTAAAAAAGCTTTCTAATCTACCCAACAAACTACCTGCACCTCTCTTATGAATCTACAAACTCTGTAGGATTCCTCAGTTATTACTTCTGGTCATATTACTCTAATACCAGCTATTACTAGTACTTTCCCCAGAGATTCCTATAGATGTTGATACTACACACAAGTCCTATTCTGTGCCTACTTGGAAATGTTACAAATGTGGAGGCTCCAATTATATATTTTACAAGTAATCCATTAGGCTGAATATCCAGTAGCTAATAACAAAGCAGTATAAGAAGCTCATTGAGAATTAAGAATTTGCATACATTAAAGGGTATCAAAGAAATTTTATTCTTCTTTTATCTTTCTTTTCAATTTTTTTTTTTGGTTTTCTATTCTATTTTCTTTATTAGGACTTGATTATGAGGTTGTAGTATGATGCCACATGTAACTGTCACATGATCACATGATATAGAGAAAATTCTAAAATAAGTAACATTATATAGTATGAACACCATATGCTAATCTTAAAGATAAAACATAGCCTTTAGGATAGCTAAGCTTAGACTATTGACTTAGTATATATAAGATAGACAAACTTGTATTATTAGGAGATCTATTGAGTTCTCTTGTATTAACTCTAATATAACATTCTATTTTTGTCCTCACTCTTGGACTAAAGTTGTGATATAAGGAATTAATTAATAAGAATTTTGTATAGAGCAACTAGCAATATGTATGCCTTAGCTACTGAATAATAGGTTTACTATACTACTTGTGGAAGAATACAAAGAGAATAATGACCTCTCAAATGTACTTATTTTCTAGTCCACATTGCTATGACTCTACTTTCTTACTAACTAAAAAAGCTTTTTCACAATAAAATATACTCTTTTTGAATTTTTGAGTATTTAAAACTTATTTAAGGACTTAAGCAAGAAGACTTGATATTTCTAAGTGATATCTCAGACTTTCTCAAGTGGGTTTGCACTTGAGAGATGGTGTAGTAGCTGTTAATTAAACTAGATCTCAGAAAGACAAGTTCTTTAAAAATATGAGATACCACCACACTTATGAAAGACTAAATACAAAGTATGGACACTTGAGAGCATAATCAGCAAAGCCACAAACCTTCAAATGTTAGAATAAGGTAAAAACACAATAGATTGAAGACTGGAGGAGTCAAGACTGGGCTTGTAAGTAAGAGCAACTGGTGAAAATGACTAAAGAGGGATAAAATCAGTACTTGCAAGTAGGAAAAGACCATTAGGTCAGTTTTAGGTTGCAAATAGAGGGAGAACCATGTGCTTTTGAGAACTTAGAAGTCTCCCTTGTAGTTTCAGTCTCCATTCTCTATATCTATTCTTTGTATTTTTAGACTGAGAAAAAAAGAAAACCACTATCTGAATTCTCCCACTTGTAAGTGGTTTAATCACTATTTTATTGAGTGAGCATTTTTAGTGCCCTTTATTGCTTTTAGGCAAGTTTTGAAGAGTTATAGCAGCTTGGAAAAGGCTGGCAAGATAAATATTGGTTAGTATCATCAATCATAAGGTTTAATTTGAGGAGTATCTTTGGGTTATATTATCTAGGATGTATATTGTTGTTAGAGACTCTTGAGGAGCTTTGCAATATATGAATAATATCTGCTTATAAACACTTTCTCTAACTAACATACTTATGAACAGTAAACCTTACACTATGTAACAAGCTTCTTCGGAAAATATAGTGAATATTTGTAACTTCAAAAGATGGAATTAAGTCTGAAGGGAATGAGTACTGATAGTGGTGTGTTGCTGAAGAATACTAGAGATAGAGTTCAACTGAAATAGTTGATTATCAGACAAGTAAAATACAGTATAACTACTAGTCTTATATACAAGCATAAGATAAAGGAGAAACTGGGGGATTTCAAAGTACAGCACTGAGTAGAGATTTTAGTGGTGAAATACTAAAAGAAATTGAGAAGTGTACAAATGTCAGATAGTATGTGATACTAGAAAAGAAATTTTAAGGAGAAATACTTTCATAGTATACTCTGAACTCTAATGTTTTGATTTCTTATTTCTGATTTTATATTTTCATTTTCTTGGATGATGAAGAATCATATGATATGTTATCATACATATAATTATGATCATAAGACTTAGAATAAGATAAAAGAATCTGAAATAATAATGTTAATAGGTATGATTATAGCACATTATCCTTATATATGATGACTGGGGTGGAAATACAGAGTTGGTGCTTCAAGCTCCAGAGAAATCCAAGTATTATTAGGAAAAAACACTAAAAACACTACATACATTTGTTACATCCTGTTCTGACCATATTTGTTCCAACCTATGGACAACATCCTTTCTCTTATCTACACTTCCTAACTTCTTCTAATATAGATCACATCTCTCTATTCTCCCTCAGATATCCTTACTAGACTCTTGCCAACTCTATAGATTTCTATTCCTGACATCCAAGAATTACTAGTAAACTAGGGTAACTCACTTAACAGTCTCCATTCTAGATAACTACTCTAGGTAGTATACCTAGTATATAATTTAGTAGTTTATACTGTATTAGCTTATTCTGAAAATTGACTAAAACTAACATCCTCTTCTGATGTTGGCAACAACATACTATACTACTCTCTAATAGTTATAACCCACTAAGTTCTCCAAGTCCACTTCCAAAATATGTGATCAGTATGGCTAGTAGAGGTGTAGCACATAAGCTGAAGCCAAAGGTTGTTCTGACCCATATTTTGTGTTCTTGGATAATGCACTAAATAACTTATTTAGACCTCTAAAATATCTTACTGGATCTCAGATAACAAGGTGTGAACCATATCTAACAACCTTAAGAAAAACCTAAGAAGATAGAATAAGAACTTCTAAAGACAGAAACTATCCTATATACTTTAGAATATATTCTAATCTAGTTGAAAAGTACTAATCAAGAAAAAAATGATAATGTCCAGGTAGTCAGATACTCTGATAAAAACATTGTTTAGAAATATTAGGTATTTATCTGATGGTAAGTAAGAGCATGAGAAGATAGTTACTAAAATACTGGTAGTAGTCAAAGTGTTATGAACTTTTAAGACTAAGAGTTAAGTCAAAAGAGTAATCTTGGATTGGATAATCACAAGAGAACTTGATAGAAAACTCTGTACAGGATTGTCTATCTTATATACCTAGACTGATAGTCTATGTTACACTACAATTAACCTATCCTAAATATCTATATGTTTGCCTTAAAGTCAATATGTAGTAAACATGCTATAGTGATATTACAATTTCAAAACCTTAGAGTTGGTTAAGAAAGTGAACCTTGTATTAGAGTTAACATAAGAGAACTCGATAGAGAGCCCTTCACAAAGTAGTCTACCTTATATACCTATTTAGATGGTCTGTGCTAACTACTGTGCACCCTACCCATGTATTAGGCATAAGGCCAACATGTGGTATATATGTTGTATGACGTCACCTCTTCTAGAACCTTCTATCCCTTTCTCCTATGTCTTATAATCTGTGACCAATCAACCCTAACCCTAAGTTCTATAAATAGAAACTATGAAAATAAATCGAAAAGAAAGTGAAAATAATAAAAGAAAATAATAAAAAGCTAAGTCTACTTTTTACAATCTTGACAAGTGATATTATTCTTTTCCAGATCTTTCTACAATATTTCATGTGACCATGACCTTGTAACTGATGTGTGACACAATATCACATTAAACCCTAACCCTAGATTTCAAAATTGAAAATAAATTGAAATAAGAGAGAAATTGAAAACAATTAAAGTCCACCATCTTTAACTCTAACACAAAGTTGGAGTTGGTAACAGATATCAGAGTTGTCAGTTCTCTTATATCTACAAATTAAATAAGAAAATCAAAAAGCTTTACTATAAAAAGCCAAGTTAGAAAGAAGTATCTTTGTTAATGGAAGACTGAGTACTTGTGAGATTGAGTACAACACTACTGTAGGAAATATGTTGTGGAAATAAGGCCATCAGACTTTTATTAGAGTTTGGATGAGATATTACTACTATATAGAACAGACTTTTAAATAAGTGACCTTAGCATATGACACAAGATTAAAGTGCTGAGAGGCAAAGAATAGCAGATAGAAGAAGAGTTATGTCAGAGTTATAAATGATGGACTTGATTTTATTTTATTTCCCTTTTATTTTATTTTATCTGTTGATTTTTTTTCTTTTTATTTTTAACTTAGACAAAAGTGTGATGTGACATCACATGTGACAGTCTCACAAGTCACAAGACATGACACCTGTTACAGGATTGTCACATATGTCACAGTCACACAATCATATGACATAGAGAAGATTATGGAAGGTTCTGAAACAGATAATATTATACAGCATAGCAACAACATGTTGGCCTTATGACAAGCACATGTACTTTAGAATAGGATAGTTGTAATATGCACACAGACCATAATCTGTAGTATATAAGGTAGACTAGTTTGTACTTGGAACTCTATTGAGTTCTTTTGTGTTACTTAATACAAAAGTAGTCTTTCATCTTTACTCAAAGGCTTAAGTTATAACAGATTAGTGCTAAAGAAAGGAAAGATATACATACCAAAGGATGAGAAATTAAGAATAGAGATTGTCTGGTTATACTATGATGTACTGGTAGCTGAACATGAAGGTAGATAGAAAACAATGGAGTTGGTAACAATAAATTACTGGTGGCCTAGAGTAACAAAGGATATGAAGAGGTACTTGGATGGATATGACTTATACTAGAGAATAAAAAACAAAATAGAACTACCAGCAGGAAAACTAATGGTAGATGAAGTACTAGAGAAACTGTGGATGTACCTAATGGTTGACTTTATTACAAAGTTGTCACTGGTAGCTGGAAAGAATACAATACTGGTAGTATGTAATAGGTTGTCTAAGATGACATATTTTATGGTAACAACAGAAGAGACATTGGCAAAATGATTAACAATGTTGTTCCAAGATAAGGCATAGAAGCTGCATAGGTTATTAGAAAGTGTAATAATAGATAGAGAACCACAGTTTGTAGTAAAGTTGACAAAGATGTTAAATAAGATGTTAGAGATTGAGAAAAGATTGTCAACAGTCTTTTATCCACAGACAGACAGGCAAACTGAACACATGAACCAGGAACTGGAACAATATTTATGATCCTTTGTGGATTATAAACAGAAGAATTGGCTAAAGTAGCTAGTATAAGCAGAGTCCATAGTAAACAGTAAAATCCACTCAGCAACAAAGATATCTTCCTTTATGGAAGACTATGGAAGAGTTATGAATGAGAGCAGACATCAGGAGAAAAGGAAAAGTGGAAAAGGCAACAGAGTTTGTAGAAAGGGTGAAGAGAATTTAGGAAGAAGTGGAGATAGTACTAAAAAGAGTATAGAAAGAAATGAAGAGGTAGGTCAATAAGGGGAGAAATGAGGTAGAAGTATGAAGAAAGGGGGACAAAGTAATATTGAGCACAAAAAACTTATTGTTCAAAGAGTAACCAGCAAGAAAAATAGTGGACCAATATGTAGGTCTATATATTATTGAAGAGATAGTATCTACCAATGTAGTTAAACTAAATACAATAAGAATTCACCTAGTTGTGAATGTAAGTTGAGTAGTAAGATACAGAGAACTAGTAAAGGAGCAAAGAGTAGAAAAACCAAAGCTAGTAAAAGTTGATAGTAAAGAAAAATGGGAAATCAAAATAAAATCAAATAAACAAAAAATTAAGGAGAATAACAAAGTACTTAGTATGTTAGAAAGAGTTTATAGCAGAACATAATACATAAGAGAAAGAAGAGAACTTGGGAAATGCAAAAAAAGTGACAGTGGACTTTGAGGAAAGAATAAATGCAAAATTTAGAAGATAGTATACGTAGTATATAAGCTGGTAGTTTACACTGTAAGTCTCATCCTGAAAATCAACTAAAACTATTACTAACTTCTAGTATTAGTAACAACATATCTTCTATCTCTCAGTAAACTTATCTACTAGTCATGTTCTAAGTACCTTATCCAAAATATGCAACCAGTATAACTTGTAGAAACACAGCACACAAGCTAAAGCCAAAGGTCATTCCAACCCTCATGTTCCACATTCCTGGATAACATACAAACTACTTATTTGGACTTCCAAGAGCCCTTTATTGGATCTCAGATAACAAGGTATAAATTATATCTAACAGAGAACAACTAATAGCTACTTACTAAGCATAGTAAAGCTGTTAGTGAAGAGTCAGTATAAGCAATGTATATAACTTGGAAGTAGCTAAAAACAGTGTATTTATTATCATATGTTGAAGTTCAACTATTATAAAAGAAACTACTCACTTGTTTGTGATATTTGAACCTTAGGTGAACTCTCAGAGATTTAGAAGTGATTTAGAAGTTCAAGAAGAAGATGATAAAAATTAATTAGGAATAAATAATGTTATTAAGCTTGAGGTCTAATTCTTAAATATATACAAAATAATAATGGTTTGTACATAAGCTGTTTCTATCACATAATCAATACTCATATCTGATAAGGCTGTCATTTGTTATAGAAGATGTTAGGCTAATTTTAGAAAATAATTACTATATTAATATGCTTGTATTTCTATAAATACTAATTGCTATGTAATATATAATATATCATTAGAGACATTTTGATAAGTGTTTTTCAATGCAAGTTTGATTGTGTGAATCCATCTAGCACTTTCTGAGATGATAGTCAATGAAACTTGTATTTACTAATGGTCTGATATCTTAGTAATCTATTATTACTTTTATACATCCTATATATATGCAAATAGCTCTCATTTTAGGCTTTTCAGTACAACTTGGTTTCTGAGAATTAGTCTACTGATTGTGGAGATACAAGTTGAATAAAGTTTGAAATATTAACTCTGTAAATAACCTATCTTCTGTAGTGGTATTATTTCTTATTAAACTCTGTGAGTACTTGGTTTTTCACAGTGGAGATCACTTTTATCACAAACTATATACTCAGTTAGTGTCTCTCTACAAATCAAATCAAACATCTACCTAGCTTGAAATCAGGCTTAGACACTGACTTTACTTAATTGCAAAACTATATAATAATGGCACTACTTAAGTTTCCAAGTATTTTGAACATTTATTACTGTATTTAAGGACTAGTAGATAATTTGTAAATCTCCAGTCTGATTGATAATCAACTATAGTCTCCATCACTATTAATACTAAACTTCAGTGTCAAGTTGACATACTTCTTTCTATCAGAACTCTCTCTCTTGAACTCTGTTTTATCTTCTGAAGTTACAACTAAGTGACATATAGATAGTTCAGCACATAAGCTGAAGCCAAGGTTGTTCTGTCCTATAGAATTTAATAAATTCTCATGCTTGTCAAACTCTAACCAACTCTACAGACTTTTGCTCTAGAGTGTGAACTATGTCTAACATTTATATACTCTACAGGATGTGGCTTATTAGTAATGTATTCTAAATAAAGAATAACATGTGTAAGCAGCATGTATACTTGTGTGACTCATTTTTTTTAAATCAACAATTTATTACACAGGGCATGTAGGCAGACTGTGGTAGCTACTTCATAACTACATACATAAAGAATGATACAACATGAAGAAAGAAAAAGAAAAGAAAGAAAAGGAGAATACAATAATAAGCAAACTAAGATCAGAAAAGGCTAGATTTCAATTTGACTAAGTATTACTGTTAAACTCTAGGAAAAGAGTAAAATGTGCTATTGTATCCCTTCTCAGATTCCAGTAGTTGTTGTACCTTTTGCACTCATGAAGAATGTAGTGCCTTGATTTGATAGGATAGAGACCATAAGAGCATTTAAATTCTTCCCAAGGGAAGAATCTAAGATAATATTCACCTATTAGTGTATGATTGACAATAGCTCTTGTAGCTCTGGCATAGAGAGAATTGGAATGGCCAAAGTACTTGAGCTATATACCACCCTTAGATATCAACTGTTCAACTTGTTTTAAGTCTTTGTCTAGAAGCTCTAGAAAGTTTCATCCTTTATTATCTGACACTTGGAGAGACATCTTCCATTTGTTGAGAATATTGTCACACTCTTATTTCTTGCTAAAATCTCATGAAGATCTACATGAGAGGATAGAGGTGATGTTGAATTTCTTTGTTTCTTTATCAACTATATCATGAAGGGACCATTTGCACTTGCTAGGACAGTCCCAAAATTTGATGGAATTGTTGTTATTCTTTTGGAAGAACTCTCTAAGTTCACAAGAAATTGCTACTGAATGAATTTGATACAGATACAATGAAGAGTCAAAGATTCTATTAGCAGCGTGAATGAAATCTGTAATGATGAATATATGATTAATATTGGGAAGACAGGTAGCTTGATTTATACCATATCTAATTGCAAATAATTTGGCTTCAGTAGACAAGATATTGACTGTATAATGTATAGTCTTGATAACTGGACTATCATGTAAGTGAATATATGATATAGATATGGTAATATGATTCTTAATGCTGGTGTCCAACACAACAACTAAATGCAGATCTAACAACACTTGGAAAATAATACTATTGAGTTTGCATAGATGACTCTTGATATTATCATTGCTTTTCCTGTTCAATGAATGAAATGAAAAATGATTTGGGAAAATGTCTATAAGTCTGTTTCCAGGTAAAGACTCACAATGAAAAGAAGAAAAACTTTGTTAAACTTATTATTCATATCTACTATAAAACACTTGATAATTGTTTGTTGTCTGGGTGTAAGATTTTCCAATGATAGTTAATGAGGTTTATTGTCATTCAAAGGTCTTGTTTCTAAGAGTGACTTGATGATATGATTTGATAGCAGAGAATACACTCTAAGTTAAGATCTACCACTGAGCTTTTAAAAATGGAGGTGAATAAGAACTGGACTAGCAATGGCCTCAATACCTAACATGGGAGATGTACGAAAAGCATCCAAAATCCATAAGGCCACTCTTTTCTACATTTTCCTAAGTTCTTTAAGGGGATATACCAGTAGTGCCTTGTTGTAATACTATAGGCTGTAGGTAATATGCAACACCTATATAGCCATCTCTTTTGTATATGAATAAGATTTCTTGATGAATTCCCTAGTATTCTCATGCATTTGACTATATAAATGGCCTTATTTGCATAGAAATTGATGTGTTGCTAAAAAGATAGTTTTTGGCTGAATATGAATCTAAAATACCACCATGTACTCTTGGGGTGTAAAACATGACCTCCTAGGAGCATAAGGTCCAGTGGAGGAGGATCAAACACTCCATGTGATCTAGAAAAATGAAACACTTCTCTTTTCCTGTGTTCCATAATTAGTCCAAATTTCATAAGAAGAGATAAAATGATATTGTAACTACAATAAAGATTTGCATTTGAAACTATTATAGGTTTATTCTGTAAAATGAAAAGACTGTCATCTACAATAAAGAGTAGAAACTGGAATTTTTAGATTTTTTAATCATTTTTCAAAAATATAAAAAAATAGGAGAAAGATATAAAGCAGAAAGAATTAGAGAAAGAGCAGACACCTGTTCTACTCCAACATCAACATTGAAAAAAGGAAAATAAAAACTGTTCCAGAAATATTTGGTTTTCCTACTTACTAAGTAGTTTCAGAAAAAGGACAAGATTTTTGGGTCAAAACTAGCTTTGTCCAGTATTGAGAGGAGAAGTTGGTAATTTAACGATGGGAAGGACTGTGCAATGTTGAAAGCCAATGTACTGGTGGTGAGGTTTTTAACCTAACCCATACAAATGAAGTGGGTGAGTACAACACCTACATCTGTAGTAGATTTCTGTTTGAGTCCACCTAGTTGACACAAATAGATGAAGATGTAGAAATTGACAGAAACTGCAATCTTTTGCTAATAACCTTCTCAAATAGTTTGCTGATTGTGTTAAGCAAGACAATAGGTTGATAGGCTTTAGGAGAGTTGTATGACTTCTTGTTGGGTTTGGGAATAACTATGGTTGTCAAAACTTTAAAGTGCATTGGCCAATGACCTATATCAATATATGCATTAGCAATATCAATAAATTTATTAAGACATGCAATGTTTTTGACAATCTTCTTGAAGTGTCTCCAGGACAATTTGTCTGGTCTAGGAGTCAAGGAATTGTTGCATTTCTTGATCACACTGAAAAGTTCCTTTTTTGAGAAGGGATTCCATTTCATAGTTTCTTTACCAGGAATTTCTTCTAGTAATTGAGGATTTATTTGACAATCTTGAGCTGAATTGAATGATAGGTGGAGAGCCTGCCATAGATCATCAATTTCAATGCATGATTGACTATTGTATTGTATAGCTTCTATTGCCAGAAGCTTGCATTTCTTGATCCAGTTCATAAGTTTCTATAGTCCATACTTCTTTTTCTTGAATTTTTAAGTCAAATAAATTATGTTTTGTCCTTTTAACTGTGCCCTTGAATCTTCTCTAGTCTTTGATTCATTTGTATTGTTTATAAGTCTCAAGATTTCTGCAACAATTTTTGTCCCACCAATCCTTTGAGTATTTAGTAATATTGATGACTTTTGAGTGCTTATACCATATTCTTTCAGTATTGCTAGTGAACAATTGAAAAATTTGTTCAAGGACTTCTTTACTTTGTATTACAAATAAGATACTCACTAGTTGTGATACTTGGGCTGAATAGTGTTTCAGGGGTTCAGTATAAGGATATGATGATTGACAGATGATGAAAAGTATCAACAGAAATAATTGACATTGTTAAGTCTAAGGTCTAGCCCTCAGACATAGAGGTATATATACAAAAGAGTGATGGTCCATGCACAAGCTATTGCCATCACATGATCAAAACTTGTACCTGATGGGAGCTGTTATCTGTCATAGCAGCTGTCAGGCTAATTTTAGAAGGTAACTAATTATGTCACTACATTGATATGCTTGTATCTCTACCAAT
>Ga0157363_1002840_pt1 | contig 15422 bp, 7 predicted proteins | sample AttsexASBM1_FD_111477 | JGI IMG/M metagenome (GOLD analysis project Ga0157363, IMG submission 111477) | Fungus gardens microbial communities from leaf cutter ant in Ribeirão Preto, State of São Paulo, Brazil - Atta sexdens ASBM1 | ecosystem: Host-associated > Fungi > Mycelium > Unclassified ...
ATAATACAAGAAGTCGTAAAATAACTAACCGTCTTTGCCGTCGCGAGTGTTCACCAGCCAAGAATACATCGTCGACACAATGTAAAAAAAGTCAAGTCCTTTATTCCCTAACCGTTCAATTCGATCAGCCGCTTTTCGCAAATGCGATCATCCGAACACGAAATATGCATGCGCGAATTAAATCTTACAGAAGAAATTTCAAATAAAATAAAGTTTTCCATGTTAATCATAATAAAATTTATTAATACGAAATTATTATTTTAGAAATGAAGAATATCGTGTCAGTAAAATTTTTGATGAGTGTGTTAAATAAAAAACATTTCGGGACTTTATAGGGACTTCGCACTTTGATGCATACGCATGTACTCGGTGTATCTGGTGTTTAATAAGCGCGAGTCAACTGGAGTCAACGGTGCAGCTGTGCCGACGGCAAACTATTACCTCGATTCATTATCAGTGACCTCTTTGTATACGTCTCTTTCGTAGGACTCCTCCATGAGACCGCCACACCGCGTTAACTTTTCTTAATTGAAATGTCATCCGTAGAGTGATTTCGCTAACCGCATAATTGCTAACACGTATATAAAAAAAAACATATTATTTTATATAAGTATTAGACGCGTGATTTAAAGATATGAATTATTGTTCATTTCAATCTGATTCTTTTTCTTTATTTGTCGCCTTCGGGCAATTGTTACTTTCGCTATTTCGACAAAATGACAGTGATTTCTCGTACGATCGTAGTTACGGCTGGTGAACAGAGTTTATACCCTTTCCCGCACAGACATGCTATGCTTAAAGGTTGATACGGTAATGGTTACACACCACGTACAATAAATAAAAGTACGTGCGCACATTTGTTGCAGCGCGAGATGACGAAGCAGACCGCGTGAACAAGATTGCAGAATACACGGAGGAGGAAAGCAAGAACCCGAACAAAGGTAGAGAAATAGAAATTGTTAAAGATCTACGAAATATTCATACTTCTCTTTCATAGTATCTAAATATCTCAAAACAGGCTTAAATGAAAGCGCTCAATTTTTTGCACAATCGACGAACAATGTAGAGCCGCAAAAACTTCTCTGAGATCAGCATATTATTTTCCCGAACGATCTTATCGCGAAAACATTAAGGTATGACTCGACGATTTCGACAATACTATTGCGTTCGTGTGCAGTGGGCCGTAGATTGTATTCATCGTCGAGTAACGATAATTCCGGGTTACAGCGTCGTGTCAAACTCCTTCGCAAAATGAAACGAAAATGTCAGGCGGACATACGACGTACGGTCAGTGTATCGGATCGGTTGGATTGTTAACAATAGTATTAAGCCACGTGAATACCTTGCAGTTTACGCCAATCTCTCGTCCTTCGACTCGGTGAAAGTCTGCAAGAATTCGCCCTCGATCGTGTTGCGAACTTCACATTGAGATCCTCCTGACATGTCACGATCTCGCTCGAAACTAGTAACGCTGAGTAACAAATATCTCACGTTGTCTTGTAAAATAGCAAAGCAGTGCCGATCGTGCCCAAATATCGAAGTCATGATTCTTAATCAAAATAGAAAGAAATTCTTAAAATCTGTAATTTACAGCCTAATCGAGTAATCAACAAAGTTATCCCAAAGTTATTAAGATATTTAAATGCTAACTGCTTTTACAAGGAAGTAAAAATTAAAAATAGTACATAACGCGCGCGTCGATGGAAGAGAGATCGAAATGCGACAGGAAATTGAGGCATCTTAATCATCTAATATCGAAAGTACAGGGCACATAAGAAAATATAACGAAATATTTTAAAATATAAACTTAAAAAAGTATGTATAATATTCTATAATTGATTAAAATTTCTATATATATATATATATATATATATATATATTATATATTACTTGTTTCGGGCTCACAATTGAATTCTCTTCACTATGTGTATGCATACAAGTGATGTTACATTGATTGAGATCAGTCGAAGATATAGACAAAATTATACACATAGTGATGATTTTAAATTAAGAGTCCTTCATTCTTGTAAAATCTTGTTTAATCATCTAATTTTTTTCCGATGTAAACTTAAAGCCATTTGTTAATACATACTCGCTAGACTTTGAATATAATAATAACGAATACGTTTCTCTTCGTCTTTTATCTTTGCACGCAGATATATATCCTCGCAGTTTTGTCTCGGACGTGATAGTTCCGCGAATATATATGCAACGTATACGGTCGCTATCAGTCTTTTTCCATTTTTCCGTAAAAAATTAATTGGATAGGATTCTCGCGGAGTGATTCGCTTCCTACTCGTTTTACAGCCCGCTCCCACGAAGGCACGAGCGGAGTCGGCGATGGTAAGCGTCATCGGCCTCTCGAAGCACGTACGTCGGGCCGCCGCGTTTAATGCCAATGTTTCCGCATTCTGGAATCTTATTTCTGAACGAGGAATATTCGCTGTCTAGCCGGTGCAGGCAAAAATGTGCTGCCGACTGCTCACGCCGTGTCAAATCCTCTCGGAAAATCACGCGCGAACATCAGCCAGACACCGCGCCGCACCATGTCGAGATTTTATGGTCTGCATATACTCGACTAGTACATAGTACGTTAGATAGTCCAAGATTTTTTCGAGAGAATTGCCGATTTTATCATAGATATCGTTGATAGAATTAATCGTTGTGAGACGCGACATTTCCGCGATGTAAAATTTTATTTCTGCCTACGAAACGTCAATCGAGCCGACACTTAACGGTGAAAATATGATGTTGAACTTGATTGAATTTTTTTATTATATTAGAAATTGAAAATTTCACCTATATTGATTCTGGATTCAATGGAAAAAGGATATTCCTGAAATTCCGATTGATTTTTCGTGCTTTCGAGAAGTTAAGCGTGTTGAGCAACGGCATTTCGGCATCCCTTCTTACAAAATGTGAGAATTAATCCGCGACGTGCAGGGCGTTAAATGAATTTCTCGCGATATGACACTTCTCACTTCCGCGCGAGAATGTGTCAAAAGTTAAATGTGATAAATGAATATTATGCCCGTGTCAACACGAATCTGTATCTTATTTAAGGATCTAAATATTCGCGACAGCGTACGATACACACAATGTATCATGAAAAAGATAGAAAGGTGATATAATATGTGAATTAGAATGTGAGATTACTGAGTAAAATATTGGATTTTGCAACACATTTGAATCAACCATATCGGTTGTCCCTTTATTCGAGTTCATCGTTCGAACGACACGACGGTTCGGCATGGATTATTGTCTGCACGGTTATTACGCTGAACGCTATCGAACATTTCTTCTCGTGTAACTGTATGAACGGTTGTTGAACACGAAGAAATGCGCGCGCGTGTGTACAAAAAAATCAAATTGCAAAAACTAGAATGTTACGCAGAATAGTCATGAATTGCTGAGCTGTTATTAATACGAATAATCTTTACAAGACAACGATCAGATAAGTGTTACGTGACGAAATGTAGGAGCAAGGAATACGAAGTCGCTTCTAAATCTTTGCAACTCGAGATAAACTTTTTAATTTTCAAATGTATTAAGTTGCTTCATCTAGTGTAAGCCACGAAAAGAGACTCTTTTGAAAGTGATAAATTAAATGATATAAAAATTTGATAAAATGTACAATATTATGATACAATCCATGGATATTCATTTTTCTATCATCCCTTCTTTACTTCAAAAGTGACATAATTAAAAAGATTAAAATTTTCTTATTTATAGAAACTAAAAAAATCACATTTTTTTAGTTGTGTCAATTTTAGAATAAAAGAACAAAAAATGTTTCTTTCAAAAAATCGAATTGAATACAAAGAACATCGCGTTTCACTTTAAAAATCAATGATTTATCCGCTGTAACGCGCGGATTTATTGCTAAATACATTGCTTCACATCAGACAATATATCATTTAAGACGTTTAACGACGCGAATGTCGCACGATCATCACATCGACTGATGAAACAAAAAGAGGGAGATCATTATTAGAGGAGATAAATATAACATTTAATAATCGTGTTACAAGGTTCTACGCTTTCAGTACATTGACGCAACGCGGACAATTCGGATCTCGGTGCCAAGGACAAGTGGCTTTTAGTGACGGCACTGATTTTGCGGTCTGCCTCCTTTCTTTTCCAAAACAGTATTCCACGAAGAAAGCCGTTTGCCGCTTATTGCGACAGACGTAATCTTCGCTTTCAGAAACTATATGCACGATGATGTAATTCACAACCGCAATTTACGTATATGGTATAACTACTATTATATATCATACCTGCATAGCATCATGCGTATGGGCGTGCATAATAAGAATTATCTCAGTCACGATAAAGTAAAATTGCATCCTTAATATCACTGATCTGTTGTTTCTATATCAAGAATTGTTACAGTTATAGTTGTTCTACAATTTTTGTAGAATATAAAAAAATATATGTAACATCGCTGATAGATGTAAAAATTTTCCAATATGTTTGCATCGCGATTTAGATTTATAAACTTTACTGTTATGCTTATCTTATACGTCAATCTAATTTCAATTTTTATAAATTGATACATTCTACGGATTTTATTAATGAAATCATTTAAACGTTCATGGAATTATCAAGCGATGTAACTCAGTGGCATGACAAAATCATTGGTTCATCTTAAAGCCGATTATATCGCATAGCGGTATACCCTGGTCAACATAGATCGTCCGGTTTGCGTACTACGACTTTTCTTCGGTGAGCAAACGGTTTCGTTTCGTTGACACATTCCATAAGATTAATCGACTCACGTAACAGTTCGGGCGACATCCGCAAACTAGTACACAAGACACAGATCTATGAATTCCAAGAGAAATTGTTACGTCTCATGATGCAGCTAATTTATGACATATCTGTCTCCGTAACTATTTCGCTATTGTTTCGATGGATTAGAAACAAACATCTCGAACATCTGCGAACATGAAATAGTGTAACAAGAAATGACGTGTACTTGGATAGCATCCAACGCAAATCAAAGAAGAAATTAAAGGGAAAACTGCAGACTCGGAGATCGAGAGTGAAGAACAAAGTGACACGTAAATACACGCTGATTTTTTGCATACGGTATAATGTTTGCAAAGAATATAATTCTGTTCAGCAAAATTAAAAACGTGGTCGCGGTGGCATATTGAAAACGCGAGACTATCCCTCCTCTCGTGCATGAAAGCGCTTGATGTCGGTGCTAACCGCGGAAGCTGGCCTCGACAGGCAATGTCGCCCAGTCTTACGACAGCCTTCTTGCCAGCACGAACGAGAAATTCTGCTGTTGTTTCCTCCTTCATCACGACGATACATTAACGTTCTTCTGAGAATCGTTTCGTGCCGACTAAACTCAGGCTCGCGCAAAACGCACAATGAATTTCTTCCACGTGAAAGTTTGTCATAACTGCGAGCTGAGTTATATACTCTTCGATGATTAAAATTAATTGCCTGCCAACTTAATACTCGCAAAGTGGTTGTAAAACAAGAGTGGTCTTTGCGAATTCTGAATGTTGTACCCATCGTCTCATCAAGTATATCTTGTAACGTATATTATCCGTTTCTTTATCGGTTATTTTCAACTTAATGCATTAGTGAACACAGAACGCACATTATTGAGCCTCTATCTTTCATATGTTTTTCTAGTTTTGTTATCTAACAGTATACAATTTACTGTGAAATAATATTAAAAAATACAGATAAGATCTTAATTTTAAAAATAACAGATAAGATCTTAATAATTAGTTTAGCTGATTGTTTATAATGATACTAATTATAATTAAATAAACTCGTAATCAAATATTTGTCAAGACAGGAAAATGATACAACGGTTGATACACTTGCAAATGTTTTCTATTATTTTATCATTTTGAGACAATATAAAAAGCAATTTCAAAGAATTATAATTTCTTAATTTATTTGAATCTAATATATTTCTCTATTTTATATTTATTATAATATAATTAATTTATTTACATATTTATTAGCATTCGTTTAAATTATTTACTGCGAATTTTTATAATTAAATATTGATGTATACAGATCGCACATTGTAATTGATTTGCCAACTAAATAAATGTTGAATTATAAGAATGAATAAGATTCATGTATACTCGAATGCACTTACGCATACAATAACACGTGCAATGTCTCTGATACCGGTACAAATATGGTGCGATCGTCTGGATGATGCATCGAAAACCATTAAGTTGCGCGAAAGTTGCATTTGTTGCACGTGCATACGATCGATGATTAGTTACGTCGTGCTGTGCACTACGCCAGGAATGTTAATCAGGAGTTAGCGCAGTGCGCTTTATTAACCATGAATTAAAATTAGTCATAGTTTCGCGGTATGTCGGCATACGTAAGCGTTCGACAATGCGACAATATATGCACCAATGATTTACAATTTACGAGCAATTTTTTAAGAATCTTATTTGCACACTCATAGACAGATAAAGAAAGTTTAAAATAAAATTTTGTATATCATTACGAGAAATTACGTTGTTAACAGTAAGGTATAGTAACTTATTCGATTTAAATATTCCTGCTTAAACTAGATAACAAGTACATGCAAAAGTTTTATCAGTAGACTTGTTTTAAAATGTGGAAATCCTTGAGACCATACAAATCTATATAAACTAAATAATTTGCGTTTTCGAATTGAGCGACAAAAAATTAAAAGATCTTATATTATACAAAATAAAATAAAAAGTATAAAATAAAATTAAAAGCAAAAAATTAAAAGCAAAAAAGTAAAATAAAATATTTTAAATAAAATCGGAGTAAACTTAAAGAAAGAGAATAAAATTAAAATGTGAGAGACAAGTTTTTTCCTTAAAACTCAGATTTTACGAATAAAAAACAAATCTCTAAAATTCGATGGAGACTGAATTCTCTTTAGAATATATTGAACTGTGACAAATGTGAAAGATCGCAAAGTGGCATCTTTGCGATTCGTCAGACGAAAAGCATGAAAAATCGAAGAGATGATGTCATTTTTTTAACGATAATACGACTGCGATGTATAATGTGTTGATATATGCGCGATGAATCATTCAAGGTTTGCTGGTTCGCTATTTAATGGTGCAAATATTTTTACGAATGCATTTCCTTTCCAAAAGAATTCTTAAAGGCATAACATAATAGTACATATTATATTAAAGAAGAACACTGAAATAAAATTTACAAAATGTACAGAAGAATTCTTAATGAGTTGACTTTTTGTCATAAATATATAATAGCAAAAAGCCCGTTTAAAGAATAAAATATTTTCGAATATTTTATGAGAATCCACGTTATTTATGATATTTGATTAAGCAAAAAACGAAGATAGTAAACGAAGATATTCAAATTCCATTAACGCAAATTCTGTTTCACCTTGAATTTGTTTAGCTTATCAGAAAATAAAACAGACATTTCATACAAACGATAGCTTGTTAAAACGTAATGGAAAACAGCAATCACATACATTATATTATCTTTCATACCATCACATTTAGCAAGAAAAATCATATTATATTTATATTGTACTTTAACAAACCTTTTTCATACAAATTAAATATTTACAAATTCCATATAGTTTATTAATAAACATTAAAATATTTTAATTACTATATTATATTATAGTCGAAAAACTTAAACTTTCATATCAATATCAAGAATTGGGAAATGTTATTGCAGATACGGTAAATGGTAAGATGGAGAACTGTGGAGGCGGCCAACGCCTGCCCCCGGACGGGGATGAATTTCCAGCAGCGTATCAAGAATTCAACAACAGTAACAACCAGCCATCGTACAGATATATCGCTACGACAAGGACAACGACGATAACTGCGAATGATGCAGAATTGTGTAATGAAAACGAGTCATTTCGTACTAACGAGACTGTTAAAATGCTCACGAACGATAGCAACATTGTCAGTTCGAGAAGCATTATTCTATCCGATAGTAAGATAACGTTCCCAGGCACTGAAAACGTGAGGCAGGATATAAACAAAGTTGCTTTGGCAAGTATGGAGAGTGTCCGGTCTGAGGTGAGCAAGGCTACGTCATCCAATGTAGATAATATATGTCAAGATGTGAAGTCCACCGAGATTACTAACGAAGAAAAAAAATCATCTTATCACACTTCGGAAGATATCGCGAAGAAAAACACTTCCATCGTCGCGGGAAGTTCTCTTTACTCTTGTCAGACGACTACCAGCAATTTAATTATGAGTGAGAAGAAGATGGAGATCGCTGGATATTATCACAAGGCCGTAACGACGCTCGAAGAAGTGCCAAGCCACATGGAAAAGGACGCGCCTATTGATACCCCACCGCCTCTTCCATTGACAGGTACTCATTACTTATCTAGTTTCGAATGAAATTCCTCGTCTTTTTTTTCTCCGAGAAGCAACAATGACATATCAAAAATATATTATTAAATTATTAAATTTAATATTTTCGGAAAGATTGATTTCTCCTCCCTTTAAAATTGTTTCAAGCACATCATATTTTTATGTATTACCTCCTTTTTTTTATATTTTTTGCAAAAATACGTTATATTATTCACAGGCCCGCCAAAAATAGAGCAAGTGTTGCATACGAGAATTACTCCTACGATAGAATCTCCGCAAAGAAAGTTTTCTTTGAACGGTGATCTCTGGAGACAAGACGACAAGTCTGAGCGATCTGTTCGAGATAAAATCGCAATGTTTTCATCGCAAAGCAATCTTGATGCGCCTCTATTTCCCAATGCCATAACAGCGGCAGCAGTCACGAGCAACAGCAAACGCCTCTCCAAGTACAAGTCCTCCGAAGACGTTTGTTGCGATGACAAGAGCAACGGACAGAAAGATCGACCGTCTTTCTTCGCCGACAGGACGCAGAGTTCTTTCGATCTCACCGATTCAGCCAAGACTATGACTGGGCATGACTCCGCGAAGAAATATAATCAGAGAACGCTTAGTTTGCCTCAGACTGTTCAACCTGCTCTGTTGAGTCCAACTACGCAAACTACGCGGACTCCAAAGACGCTACCAATTGTTCCACCGAAATCATTATCTAACCCACTGTCAACTTTGTACGATAAGCAGAATTTCTTAAATACGACAAAAAATTATTGTGCAAATACCACAGAAAGCAGCAATTTGCAGAATGTCATGTATTTGAATATCGGTAAAACTGTAAATTCTTGTAACAATTCTAGCAACTCGATCAAACCAACGAGCACAACATCTTCATTAACGCGAGCTACCAGTTTTTCCGGCCCGACACCCTTTGTGCAAGATCGAAATTCTTTGACAACCGATTCCATCAGTAACTCACAAATTTCAAGAACGAATTCCTTAGCGTCCACGTTTAGACGACCCGGCGAAGATGTAAGGAGAAACAGCTTGAATCAGCTGATCGAGCAGAGACGAAGATCAATATCGAAATTACGTGGTCTGGTTATACCAGAAAAAGACACTGTATCAATTGATCAACCTATCGTCGATTTACCAGAAATCAAATCACGAGATTCAATATTATTGCATCAGGTAAGATTTGAAACATGTATAATGCAATTCAATGGTATGTTTAATTCGAATCCTATACAAGATATTAATTTTTTTATATTTTTTATATTTTTTTTATATTTTATAATATAATATTTTGTAATATTTCAAAAAATTTATCAGCTATTGCTTTGAAAAATCCATTTTTAAGAGTAATATTTAACGTTTCTCCATTTTATATAGAGAATGTAAAACATATTCAAAATAATACATTGTTCACAAAATACGTTTTTTCAGATACCAAAGGCAAATATTCAAGACAAGTGGGGGTCTCAAAGTTCCTTAGCCAGCAACGCCAGCACAGCGAGCCAGCCATTGAAAGCGACAACGTCTTTCAAGATGCCGGCGCCTCAGATATACTCCAAGTACTCCCCGGCTTTCAAAAGAAAGTCTCTCACGGTTTATGGTACTTCAGTGACGACAAATTCCACGATAAACGGCAATAGCCCGATCAAAAGTTCTCAATCAACAGCAATGTCCACATTTTCGGAGCCACCGAAAAGCCTGGAGAGTATTTGCAGCCCTACAAGAAGCGATTACAGCTTCGAGTTTGCCTCGACGACGAGCTCACCGGATGGCTCGCGTAGTAGGCCGAGGACAATACAAAGGAAAGCTCGCTTAGATTACGATGATTCCGACAATGATTCGGCCGTAAGCAGCTCTCAGAGCAGCATATCTCGCGGCTTCAGTCCGCCGATGTCTCCGGTACCGTCGGAAAGATCTACCATTTCATCAGAGAGATCTTATGTCTCCGCGGAATTAAACTATCAACGTCGGCCTTTGATCGCAGATAATTTGAGCAGAATTTCAGTCGCACGAGATGTTAGAGATCAAACTGTTGCATCCGATAAAGATCAATTCACCTCCAGGATAGGTATTCTTGGTGAACGAACATATCTAGCCGAAAGATCATCTTCCAGCAGCAGCGGGTCAAATCCGCGCTCACCACAACCGAACGAGTTTCTTTCGAGAAGTTCACAAATTCCTCAGAGACAATTGAGACGATCGAACAGCACCGATACAAATTGCAGCACATCCTCGACGCTTACATCTGGGTCTCAAGCCAGTGCCGAGTCTTTATCCCGAAGAGTACTGAAGCCGCAAAGCGTGGAAGCGATAAATCGAAAAAATATTCTGGCGAGCGCCAGATGCCGAAGCGGTAGGGATTTGAATGGATCGCCGCTAATCCAGCGAAAGTTCTCAGACGACGAAGATGCTGTAAAAGAAACCATCCAGAACGGTGATGCTATTCATCAGATAAGCAATAACTCGGGGAGCGATCCCGCGAGCAAACAAGAGATCAAGATTGCGTATATAGAAGTCGCGGATCCCTTCGCGGAGGATGAAGAATCGTTACAGAAGAAGGAGGAGAAACCTAAATTGCCACCTAAAATGAGTTTCCCGCCGCCAGCTGTTAGACCACCCAAATCTGAAATGTTGGAGCCATCAAACGATCTTAAAATGTGGGTTCGAGCGGAAGTAAAGACTTTGGCGCGATCAATGGAAGAAAAATCAAGATATGACAAAAGTCCAATTCTCCCAGCTCAAAATTTGGAAACAAGAAATAGTCGTGGCTCCATATTTAACCAACCCGCTATTACTGCGTCTAACAATGATTTATCTTCAAAGAATAGAACTACAATAAGCGATATGAAGGTCACCGCGATGGAAATGTCGAAATCACAAAGTAAAGCGAATTCAACTCCTAGAAAAAATATGGAAGACCAAAACGATCTTTTGACGATCTTAACAACAAAAAGTCGCTCCAGATCAGCTATACACGTTGACGAAGGGACGTTTGGTAGATCGAAGAGTCAGATGAGCCTAGAAGATATACTTGGCGCTAAGCCAGATTTAAAATTATCCCGTGCGCAAAATATAGAACCAAAAATTGAAAAGAATGGTATAATACCAAGCTCGCCGGTAAAATCTGCTTGGGAAATTTCGAAAGAAAATCGATACGGGAGAAGAGGCTCTATTACTTCGAATGAATCCTTGTTGGAGGATAGACCTTTTGTCTCGAAAATACCCACCTTAGGAAGAACCAAAACTATCGACAGCAGCGACGAAATGACAGAAAGTGTCGAAAGAATAAAAAATGTGACAGCGTCGAAGATTCCGACATCTCGTGGCTTAAATCGACGCAGCGCCAGTGTCACGGATATGAAGAAAGCCTTGGAGAAGGTTGATACCAGTCCTATGCATAGTCAATCACAACAAAACGCCAGCAACACTCATAATCGATTTCCAAGTCTAGACAGCAGCATAGACGAGAATATTGGAACAGAAATAGACACCGATAGATGTTACAGCGAGCAATTTGGCAGTATCAGTTCACTCGCCAGCAGTACCAGTCTAATCTCGCAACAAGAACTGGCGCAGCTCGTCGAGGAGGCGAGTTTGGAAGAGGCACGTGGAGCGCACGATGTTATAGTTGTTTTGCTTCATAAGGAGAACCCGACAGGCAGCGTTGGCATTACTTTGGCTGGTGGCGCGGATTGCGAAGTGAAGGAGATCACGGTTCATAGAGTACTGACGCACTCTATCGCGGATAAAGATGGCCGGGTGCAGAGAGGTGATAGGATCCTCAGCATAAACGGTCGGAGCACGCGAGGTCTCACACACAGGGAGAGCATGGCGGTACTGAAGCAGCCAAGATCGGAGGTCGTATTGGTCGTGTCGAGGGTCAGGATGGAGGAAGGCTGTAAGCTGAGGTCACGAACTGCGAGTGTCGAAACCATCGTCGAAGGTAAAAATACATGCATTTCTTGCATGAGAACTCTCACGATTTATTTTTTAATGATAACGGAATCGATGTAAATAAAAGAACTCGGATCGTACAGGGTTAGAGACGAATGGAAACGTGGAAGACACAGCGTGGGGACCACCGTCGACTGTGGCGGTTTACAAGGACGGAGCTGGTCTCGGATTTAGCTTGGAAGGCGGCAGAGATAGTCCCCTCGGAGATAGACCTTTAATTATCAAGAAGATATTCACCGGTAAATCTTCGTATATAATATAATATATTTGTGCTCGAATATCATGTTAAAGCATAATGTTAATTGTAATGATAACGATTGTTATATTGAAATGATAAGATAATAGATAAGATAATAGATAAGATAATAGAAATTGTATTATACGTTATCTTTACGATTATATGTTATCTTTACAGGAGGTGCTGCCGAGAAAACGGGTGCCTTAAAAGCCGGGGATCAATTGCTTGAAGTAAATGGTAACGATGTAACGCGAATGTCGAGAATAGAAGCGTGGTCTTTGATGAAGAAGCTACACGACGGTGAAGTGAATCTCCTAGTCAGGCATCCTGCCACTAAATCCTCGTGAAAAATACGAAATCCCGATTGTATGATGCAAATGAAACGTAGTAATGTGCCAAGCAAACGTCTGAATTATTTTTCGATCGATATTTGTTATGTAGGTATAATGATTAATAAGGTATGTTATTAATTTGTTTTGTTCAAGAGATTTTAGATACGAACCGATGTTATATGCGCGAGAGGCTTTTTCCATCGTGCTGATAAATTTAAATAATGTTTAGTCGCTGTTTAGTCAGATAATCAGAAATCTAAATTCATTTCGATTTATAAAAAGAGATCTAATCTATTGATATTATTTTTAAGAGCGTCTAAATTAATCGATAACTATCATTCACAGCTCTAATTGCATTGTCATTTATTATAAATTCAATAGCTAACGTACTAACAAAAAAGTTAAGAGAAAATAGCAAATCTGTGATTTGCTAATTTATTTTTCGGTCAAACGCCTTATAAATGAAATGTGCATCTTATGCATATAAAATAGTTCTAAAAAATAATTCTAAAATAGTATTTTCTACAGATATATGAAAGAATATATGCGAATTAACGGTACAACACAGTCTTAATAGTTTCATCACAATAAAATCAGTACGCAAAAAGAAACTTAAGAGTGCAAGTTTCCAATCTGAATCGACAATGCAAAATGCAATATCATATCTAATATGCAATGATTAGACGTGGAATAATATTTTTATTTCGTAAATTTCATCAAAAAGCAGCGATATAGCATCTTAATATAGTGTATGTTTTGACAACGAAATATATATGGAAATTTCAATATATGCCATATGCAAGCGAACTGTAATGTTACTGAAATGAAGTAGGTAGGCATGTCAATTAATCATTTAATTAAGCGATACGTTGTTAACACGAATCGCTCATACATTATAATTCCATAGTGCCGGCCGTGCAGTAATAGTTCGAATTAAGAATTTGCAACAAGCAAAATAGCTGAGTAGATAGTTATAATATGAGCCTGATTGTAGATTGCCTATTTCTAATCGATTTTAGCCACCCCGTCGCCTTATTATAGTGGTTCCTGTTACATTAGGATACAAATGATAGAATATTTTCATACGATACGGTGATCAAAATGATGCGCCGTTATAACAGTAAGAGAGAAAATGACGCGAGAGATCAGTTTTCTATGTGACTCTGATTAAACGTTAATTAATTTAATTGGCGATTAACTCAACTGACGGAATTGCTTATGGCAACATTTCTAACAATATATATAAATCATTTCTAACAATATATATAAATCATTATCCCTAATTGAATTTTTCATGTATTAAATAACAAAAAATCAACTATTTTATTATACACGTCATTAGCAAGATAGTACAGTTATTGCTTGATAAGTTAATCGCTGATTATATCAATTAGTCGAAGTTGCTACAATAAAACCACGGAACAGGTTTATGTTAAAGTAATCCTCAAATAAGAGTTTAGACATCATCTGCTATCTATAATTCACTCTTTACAAAAATGATAGAATCAATTTAGTATTTATGTTAATTTATTTAAATTCATTTAAAAATGCTTTTAATTCAATAATCCACATATATTATCATTATAAATAAACTTATAAAATAATAAAATATAAATTCCCTTGTGACTAAATATAAGATAAATTATTTAAACAGTCAAATATTGTTTAAGCTCTTATTTGAGAATTTTTTTATTATAAATTACAAAATTTTTTTTAAAAAGCCATTTTGACGCCATCTCGTGGCTATCCGTACGAAGTAATAAACTTTAAATTTGCTCGCAGCGTGAAGAAAACACCAATCGCTATTGAAATCTACAATCGCACCAATTGAATCTTGAACAGTTCTTCAGTAGCTTCCGTTGCAAAAGCATTCATACCGGTTATGATCATCTCGATGAAGCTAATGCGCCAACAGCAGTATATATAATGTGCTTAATCACGCGAAGATACCGCATCGCCGCGCGCGTTCATGAATAGAATGCCGTTCCGTTCACGATAACGCTCATGTCGAGATATTATCAGCGAAAAATTATCTCTGGCACGAGGCGCGACGTTTTGCGCGATTAGTCGTTTCGCAAGTAGTAAGGATATAACGGGACGAAATGTAATTATTTCAGACGCGAGATCTGAGACGAAAGGAAGATGGCGGTCGCGCTAAAGACGCGCTCCCCGTTGCCTCGCGCTTCATTTCCTGATCATCATTTTCCTCACACTTGTTATATTTTTATTAAGAATGTAGCGGGATAAAATATGACTCACCGATCTCGGTATAGAGTACCCGGAAGTCGAAGAGAACCTGTGAGAGAATTGACAATGGAAAAACGGCTCTTCTCGTAAAAACGCGCGTTTGTCCGTGACGGTGACTTTTTTCGAACTGAATATCGCAGCGATCGACGCAATTGCGACATCGCATCTGATGTGAAGTGCGCCGCAAAGACGGATTCTTCGATTAATTTAAATTTATTTTCGCAAATCCATTCTCCAGACAGCACCATGTCCAAAATTGGAATGCAAGACGTCTTCAAGATGTCATTAAAACGA
>Ga0157363_1002842_pt1 | contig 15419 bp, 13 predicted proteins | sample AttsexASBM1_FD_111477 | JGI IMG/M metagenome (GOLD analysis project Ga0157363, IMG submission 111477) | Fungus gardens microbial communities from leaf cutter ant in Ribeirão Preto, State of São Paulo, Brazil - Atta sexdens ASBM1 | ecosystem: Host-associated > Fungi > Mycelium > Unclassified ...
GTATCTGGCGAGCAGCATTTCGCAAGTGGTTTTTCGGTTTTCCTGCTGTCTTTCATTCAGTTCATGTGGAACCCATTTTCCCATCTTCTGGATCTTTCCCATGGATTTCAAACGTATGGAGACTGCTTCTCGTGTCACATTCAATTGATCCGCGAGTTATTGTTGAGTTTGAGCGTCATCCTCATCCAACAATGCTTGCAATTCGCTGTCTTCAAACTTTTTCGGTTGTTTTCCAAGTTCTTCGTTTCTCACGTCAAAATCGCCACTTTTGAATTTTTTAAACCACTCAAAGCATTGTGATTTACCAAGAGCATGCTCACCGTAAGCTTCGACAAGGATTCAATGCGATTCTGCAACAGTTTTCTTCAAATGACAATAACAGAAAATCAATGCTGTCCGCAAATCGTAGTTTCCAAAATTCGACATGTTCAATCGCTATTATAAACTATACTGTTGTATGAAACTTGTATTGTTATAAGTTGAAAATCTTTGTCAGATGTCAGAACAAGGAAATAGCATCAATGGCACCGTCTGATGGCAACTACATTGACAGCTATCATTCTATTAGTAAATTGATCATTCTATTAGTAAATTCCGGTTTCATATTTATATACCTGGTACGTTCAGACATACTGATGATGGCCCGGAAGCAGGCCGAAACATTTATGCGTAACTAATTATACTATAGTTTTTCGACACTAAACGATTTTTATTTTCGCACTAACAATTGAGCCAAAAACTCCCCTTTGTTTGTTTTTATTTTTTGATATTCTCAAGAGTTTAGTTACTTGTCTTATTTTCCAAACGAGAATGGATTGAAATGAATTGAAATGGATTCAGAAATATTGATTCGAATGTTATTATAAAATGAATGCTTTTCAATCCTGAATGCATTTTTATTCATTTATAGAAATTGCATGTAGCATATCTCTATGCCTTTCAATCTAAAAATAATATTAGCTTTTTCTGTGAATTGTGACTACTGTTCAATTCAAAATTTTGAAAAAAAAATGCAGTTTTTCAATCCAATTGAATTTAATTGAATCCAATTGAATCCAAAAAAAGTATTTACTATTTAAAATATTCGGATAGAAAAAAATTTCAATTCATTTTAATGTATTCTCGTTTGCTGGATTGAATAATATAAAGTTAAAATGTAAAAGTCATAAAAATATAAGTGTGTAAGTATAATCGTATAAAACATAACATGCAAAATGTAATTGCTAAATGTAGGAATTATAATGTACAATTCTGAATTCTGGAGAAACATCGGATAAGATAGTGAAACAGCTATATTCATTAAAATTAAAAATATAAGGAAAGGGCTCAAGTGATTAGAAATTAAATATAACAATACAGTAAACAATACAGTAAACAATACAGCACCGTTCATGCTTCATTATGATGTTAAAAATAATTTCAAAATGTTTATTAAAACTCATTTTGGTAAAAATTCAGGGAGAATCTCTCAATGCCCTTGATCTTGATATAAATCCAGGTGCTTAAATCCGCTGTTTTTTAGTCAGAAAAACATTTTTTTTCCTAGGAAGCAAACACAAATTTATTCAAAGTATTGCCCTCGCTAACTATACATTTTTCCCATCTTCCGGGCAATTTGTGTATACCACATCAAAAAGTTCCTCATCTTTCGAGGCAAATTACTCATCAAGCCATTTTCGGACGTCTTCGTAAGAATTGAAGTGCCGCTCAGCGAGCGCCTGGCCCATCGATGGAAACAGATGATAATCAGAAGGTGCCAGGTCTAGTGAATAAGCAGGATGGGGTAGAGACACTCAACTTCTCAGTTGAGTGTCTCCAAGTAGTTTTGGACTATTGTTGACGTGTGCGATGGTGCGTTGTCATCATTCTGATAATGCGGCCTTTTTTTACACAGAGCATAGTGCAATTTGATCAGTTGTTGGTGGTAGCGGTGAGCATTAACAATTTCACCAGGTTTTAAGCTCGTAATAGATGACCCTCTTGATCCCACCAAAAGCACAGCATCGTCTTCCGTCCGAAGCGATTTGGTCTTGAGGAAGATGTTGATGATTGGGCGGAATCAGTTCAATACTTCTTGCGTTTAGGATTCTGAAAATAGATCCACTTTTCATCGCCTGTCCGATGCAGGAACGACATTCTTTTTTGTCTGGCAAGCAGAATTTGGAATGTGTTTTGGCGTCGCTCCATCTGCCTATCGTTCAGTTCACCCATTGCGGCACCCATTTTCCAATCTTGAACCTTCCCCATGTAGCCGCATGGAAATGGCTGCTTGAGGAATATTCAATTGCTCAGCAAGCATTTTTTGCGATTAGGTATCGTTCTCGTCCAAAAGAGCCTGCAATTGACAGTCCTCAACCTTCCTGTGCCGATTTTCACTTTCTCTTCTTGTCACTCAAGTCAAAATTGTTGTCATTGAACCGGCGAAACCAATCTCTGCACGTTGTTTCTGATAAAGCATTATCGACATAGGCCTCCACAAGCATTCGATGCGATTCGGCAGTCGATTTCTTCAAATAAAGCTTCCCGCATATGCTTTTTTTTAGCAAAAAACTAGACATGATTACGAAAGAAAAAATGTATGTTGTTGTATGAAATTGCTGATGATGAGTACTGGTTAATATTGACAGATGTGAAACACATAAAAAAAAGTGTGTTGTGTGCCCAGAGTAGCTTTGTACGCTCACTAATGCCACCTATGAGCAAACAGCGGATTTAAGCTTATACCCCTATATGAGTATTCTCTGTTACGACCAAGCATTCATGGGCCGTCAAAACGGCGACTCAGTTTAAGAGGCATTGATTCGTTATCTTTGCTCTGCAGACAGGTCAAAAGAATATCATACATGTCACGATGTTAGCGTGTTCGACGATTGAAATTTGAGTAACGTAAAACTTTATCCAAATTCAGTTATATTCGTACGATGATTTGAATCTGAATTTTGGCAAAAAGAGATACGCCGTTCTATTTGATATGTACACGCGTTTTCATAGAGCATATTATGGAATCTATTGCTTCGAAATGTTACTCAATGTGCTCTCATTTATCGAGAAAGGGCATTTTGTGATCATTGATTGCTCGCAACAAAACGAATACGCCATGAATGCCACTACACATAGAATTTGACTGCAAGGAGAATGTACCCGCAAATATAACAGCCTATTATCTCATCATACATAATCGTGTAACTCAGTATAATCTGTTGACTAACGTAATCCGCAAGATCATGTAAATTCCGATATGTATCGTATTTAAAACTTTAAAAAAAGAGAAAAACTGGAGTGAGATGCAGTCTCGAAAAATTGCTCGTCATGACCACTGATCATACGTTTGTGGATCTGCAAAGATTCATCGTTAACAAGAAATTTATGTGAAAGAAATGGCAGTGTTGAAACAGAGGACTGTTCTCACGCATTTTAATACTTTAAGAGTCATGGGAATTTTTGACATCCGATAGGTTTTGCGCTTTCTCATTGATTGCTTATCATCATGAATTACGATGGGAGGACGAGAGGATTCCGTACAGTGAGGCGAAATGCCTGATTATGGCGGCTGTATTTGAAATTGATGCTATCGTATACATCAAGGGATGCGAGAAACGAACATGGCCGTGGAACTTGCTTCAGGAGCGAAAACACATGTACATCGAGACCTTGGATGCAATTTACGAAGATATGGAATCTTCATCTAATTTAGATGACTAATACTATGCGATGTGGACAACATGTTAAGAATTGCGCGTACAAAATGTATTGAAAATGTGTAACTGATGATTGCAAAAGAATTTTTGTATGTTTGTATGTACGTATAAACGTATGTATAAATGTACGTACAAACGTATATATAAACGTATATCTGAACGTATGTATAAACGTATGTATAAACGTACATATGAACGTATATATGAATGTATGAATAAACTTGTGATAAAGAAAATATATAGAAAGACGTGATAAAACGTGTCGCGACATATTTGAAATTCTTAGAAAAAGAGGGAGAGCCTGATTCCCCTCTTCGATTCCAGAAGTACATATACGTCACAATTTACGCGGATGCAATCAGTTTTGCGATACTCGCTTGTACGAACGAGAAAAATGTACTTCGCCAAGGAAAGTAGCGCATCGTACGAAGAAGGAATATAACATGTAAATTTCAATTCTATACATAAAAAACGATTTTTAACATTATGTATGTATGGAGCATCGCGCGGTGCGTTTACTAAACAGACGTTATAACCTGACGAATACGGGCTACAAATTTTTGGAAATTAGAATCAACGGTTTGGTCTTCCGAGAGATCGCTCCTCACCCTGGGAGTTCATTGCGGACACGAATTGTCGCTATCTCTCGAAACGTGAAAGAGTCTCTATGAGCAGCGATGGAATATTTACAAAATGCTTCGAAACGAATACAAAGACAATTTCATAAGCATTGGACTGCTTACGGACAGAGTTTGCATGCTAAACGATACGCTTGTACATCTCGATTCTACGTCCATACACATGACCAAATGACGCTACGCTGTATGTTTGATGGGTGTATCAATGTAACGTTCGAATAATTAGCCCGACTCATCGATTCTCCAATATCGCGTCTGAGAATAATGATATTTTCAATGGACATCAGCTTGTCGATTGTTAGCTATTAGCTTTAGTTTTTAGTGCGTACAAAAAATCAATGTAATAAAGTGAATAAAAAAAATTTGTTCGCATCATATATATGTACTTTATTACTATATATATGTACTTTATTTTACTACCCATCCTTTGCGCGCTAGTAAAAAAAAAAGGAAAAAAATTCAACGTATTATGAAAACTAAGTCATAAAAAAAGATAAAAGAAGAAAAGGATGTCGTACTCTATCGTCACGCTCTATCTTTTTAACATGCGAGTCTTTGTTACCGATGCATTTTTGGAGAGAGCAGCGGCGGGCAGCGGGTGACGATACAAATACGGAACGCGTAGCGAAACGTCATCACGCGTATCATGTTTATGTAATTCATCGACCAGAGTAGATACATAAATATATCCTAGTTATCATTGTTTACGTAAACAGCAATGTCAGCGATCAGGAACCTTCCCCGCGCTGCTCTCTCTCCCGCGCTTACGAGTATCCTCCGTGCTCTGCTTATCCTCATCAACGAGTATCCCCGCATTCTGCTTTCTCTCACCAACGAGTATCATCCGTGTCCCGCACTTCTCTAGCCCCTTAAGTTAGAATCGGCCTAATATACCTACTCTATTGATTCATTTCTTTCTTCCATATCACATTACACGCTCCGACATCGTCGCGCTCTATCTTTCTCTAACACGTAAGCTCTTGTTACCTTCGCATTTTTGGAGAGGGTGACAGGGCGACGACGGGCAGCAGTAGCGGCGATAGTGACGGCGGCGCCTGACAAAAAAAATAAGAAACGTATAACGGAATATGGTCATGTTTATGTAATCAATCGATCGGGTGTTTACGTAAACAGCGATGATGTCGCCAACCGGGGACTTCCCCGCGCCTTCCCTCCTATTCTACGCCAATGAATATCACTCGCGCCCCACGCCCCCCCTCAAAAGACCGAAGTTAGAATCGCCCTACTGTGATATGCCTACTATGATAAAGAGCGTTCTGTAAACGTACTGTGCACAACTATGAGCAATAATACACGCATGTTAGATGCGTTGTGTACCACGGCACATTCCCAAACGTCCGTTGCGGGTGTGCAGTATAATGGCACTAACTGGATAGAATATGATGATTTATTACGCAAACCAAAGAAAGTAAGCGTTAAAATAAATTGTATAAACATGTGTATTTACATGGAAACGTAAAATATTTTTATACATTTATAATGATTTTACAGGAGATACTTTATATAATGTTATTAATAAATATATTACATTATAAATATATTACATTATAATTAAAGAAGTGTTTCATTGTAAATATTATAATTGTACGTTACCTAAACGGTTTTGATTATATACATATTAAATGGCTTTCATGTTGTTATTTCTTTTTTCTATCTCCTTTCATTCTCTCTCTCTCTCTCTCTCTCTCTCTCATACATGCGCGCGCGCGCAACCACCCACCCACCCATCCACACACACACACACACACACACACACACACACACACACACACACACACACACAAAATACCTCATTAATTATATGAAAAAATGAAACAAATTAAAAAATTTAAATATATATGTATATCATAAATGATATATACGTACGTTAGAGTTTCAAAGATACAATTTATTTTTCACATGCAATCAACGCACAAACATTTTCTTGTATAAACTAGCTGCGACAAGTATTACCGCAATCTCAGTGGTCGAATTAGGAAGATACCCGAATGAAATTCGAAAGATCCATATCCAAATCTGAGCATACATTTTTCGAAATAAATCATGCACATTAAGATGCTCCCTCTAACGTGACTAGTAGCAACAATATTATTAAACGACAATTTATGTTAATGTTATTTAATGTTAATGTTTGTAAATTTAATCTTTAATGTTATTAGATTAGTTCTGTTTATGATTGCATTATAAAACTGTAAATTTAATTCACCGTGCAGTTTACAGAATCGGTTACGTACATAAAATGCAAACCGAACTATTCAACTATTCAAGTATTCAGAAGTTCATCATATAGGTTATCGTTTTTCAATAGCGTAATTATATTATTTAATATTATTTAATTATATTATACTTTATTTTAAGTATTGATCCAATACTTACAAAACACTGATAAATGAGAGAGAATGGATGATAAAATAACGGATACGAAAGGCTTATTGTATAGATGATGATTAAGCTGAGTATATTAAAAGACACCGCATTTTTTAAATTTTCAAAAAACCGATAGGAGATTCATACTGCAGAACTGTGCTTCGTAGGACTAGAACAACTCAGAACAAAAAGTTCTCCATTAAAACAAAAAAGGAAGCGTACATTTTCTCTTGTTGCTATAATTAATCAGGGATCAGTTTTTTCAATTTTTGGAAGAACCAGTAGCGGTTATTCACAGATTCACAGAATTATCTTTCATAGGACTAGAACAACTGAAAGTATAAAATTCTACGTTGTAATAAGGAGAATATACCTTTACTTTTAGTTGGAGCGTCCGTTTGTTGAAATACGTTTTTTTTATATTTCTCGATTTCCGTTCGACTTACAGAATTGTTCTTTTGGAACAATCTTTAAAACAACTAGAACAATCTATAGCGATAATATTCGTTTAATTAAAAAAAAGAGTGCCAGATAAGAAAATGTTTTTCTGTTTTCTGCTATCCGTTCGTCATACGGAATTATCTTTTTGGAACAATGTTTGGAACAATTAGATCAATCTGTAAGAGAAGAAATTGTTTGATTTTTCAAAAAAAGGGGGGCTAGCAAAAGAAATCATTTTCTCGATTTTATTAAAGAACGATTTGGAATAAGATAATATCGTTTTGGCTCAATATAGAACAAACTTAGAACAATCTGGAACAATTGTCAAAATTTTAATTTTCAAAAAAGGCTATTTTCACACATATATCGCTTGTTCCACCCTATAATAGTCAAAGATAGTGTAACTTCAATAATTATCGTATCAACATGTTTAAAAAAACATTTTTTTCAAAGCTTAAAATCTCTACTTTTCGCTACTTAAAAGCCCGATCTAATATTTTGTGAAGTTACATAAATGAAAACGAAATCAAATCTTAAAAATTTTTACGAAATTTGTGAAGTACGAAATTTTCGGAGCGAATTAAAACTTGTACACAAATGAGATTTATATCATTCGAAAGAATGAATCGTTGCTTTTAATTTTTTTTTTATGACGCTATGATTTCTTTTCACCGATTATTCGACATTAAAAGCCTTTTTGCTTCAAGTTGAATAACTCAATTTAAAAAAATTGTACAAAGATCAATAAAAAAGCAAATTGAAGGTAAGATAAGTTCCATGGCGCGAATAAAAAATTGTACATAAATGCGATTTACATCATTCAAAAGAGTGAATCTTTACTTTCAATTAATTTTTTTATGACGCTTCGTACGAAGTTTTTTTCACCGAGATATTCGATGTTGAAGCAAAAACGATCCGTTTTGTCAATAAAAAAGCAAATTGAAGGTGAAGATTCACTTTTCTGCTGTAAACCGCATTTTTGTGTGAATCTTACTTCACGCCATTACCTTTGTAAAATTTGTACAAAATTTTCACATTTGACTGATATCCATTTGAGTTCATATAACTCCATAAAGGATCAGTCAGATTGAAATGTCAATTACTGATTTCGTAATTAAAGATTTCATGCTTCCAAATGATTTTTTAAACATCTGGATACGATAATGGTTGACAAAGATACTTTATCTTGAAGTTTGTCTGTTGCTTCTCAACGTAGTTAACGTCATTTAAAATCAGTATTAAAAATGACCAAATTCAAATTTCACACATCTCCGCGAAGAATGTTATAGAGTGAATGTATGAAAAAACATTTTAAAACACCATAACAAATTTCTATAATTGTAAGTTAAGTTTAACACTTTCTCTTTAAAATGGTTTTTAACCATTACGTTACAATATTTTTCACTGAATGATTTGAAGTGAATAATACATTTTCTAGTCTTTCGCTAAAAATTTCTCAAAATTTTGCCATGGATCTTAGCATTATCTGAGGTGTACCATAGGGAGGTTATATGGTCGGACTTACATCTCATGTGTATAAGCGTGCGTGTGTGTGCGTGCGTGCATGCGTGCGTGCGTGCGTGTGTATGTATGTGTCACTTCTAGACAGCATATCCGTATGTTGATAAATCGCAGGATTAAATTCTGTGGAATTTCATGCCACATTCGTTGCAAAATATTGCCCAATTCAGAAATTATGGCCCAACAGAAGTAATTCATCTTAGAGATGATACACTCAATTTTTAAATGTGCACACACACACACACACACACACACACACACACACACACACACACATCGTGCGCGCGCGCGCACACATGAGGTGTAAGTCCGACGCATAATCTCCCCGTGATCATCTCAGGATAATGCTAACTGGCAGCAAAATTTTGAGAAATTTTTAACGAAAAGACTAGAAAATATATTATTATTCACTTCAAATCACTCAGTGAAAAAAAATGTAGTAATGGTTAAAAACCATTTTAAAGAGAAAGTGTTAAAGTAGTTAAGTTACAATTTTTAACTTAAGTTACAATTATACCTCGAAATTTTTTTTTGGTTTTAAAATGTTTTTTGTACATTCACTCCATGATCACATTCTTTGCGGAAATATGTGAAATTTGAATTTGGTCATTTTTAACGCTGATTTTAATGATTCTAATGACTTTAATTTTGAAAAGCAGCAAGCAAATAAAGTTAACTTCATCAAAAATCATCATATCGAGATGTTTAAAAAAATATTTTAAAGTTTGTATTATCTAAATCGGTAATTGATATTTCAGTTTGATTGATCTTTTATGATACGGAGCTATACGGATATAAATAGATATCCGTCAAATATGAAAATTTTGTACAAATTTTATAAAGATCTATGGCGTGAAGTAAGAGGCACACAAAAATGCGATTTACAGCAGAAAAGTGAATCTTCACCTTCAATTTGCTTTTTTATTGACAAAACGGAACGTTTTTGCTTCAACATCGAATATCTCGGTGAAAAAGCTTCGTACGAAGCGTCATAAAAAAATTAATTGAAAGTAAAGATTCACTCTTTTGAATGATGTATTGTAAATCGCATTTGTATACGATTTTTTATTCGCGCCGTGGAACTTCACAAATTTCGTAAAATTTTTTAAGATTTGATGCGTTTTTCATTTATGTTTATGTAACTTCACAAAATATCATTAAAATCGAGTTTTTACGTAACGATTTGAAAAGTAGAGATTTCAAAACTTTAAAATGCTTTTTTAACAATCTCGATACAATGATTTTTGACGAAGGTACTATTTTGAAATTTGCTTATTTTTACAGGATGGAACAAGTAATCCTTTAATTTTATTGAATAGTGTATAATAACAAGCCCTTGCCTTTATGTCTCTTTATAAACTTGATTAATCTATTCAAACATTTATATCTTGTTTAAATTATTTGTTATTTTTAATTTTAATTATATTATAATTAAATAATTAAATTTTTTATTTTGTTCACAGCTGTCTCCAATGTCTCCAAATTGTTCTTAATATACGAAAAAGTTATGATTTTTTTCTCTATATTATTCGCTATTACCATTATTTTGAGTTAATTTTTTATTCCTTCTTGATGCTATTCTCTTCTTGATGAATTCTCTTCCTGATGTTATTAAAAATTATATCCATTAGAAAATCTTTCTTTAATAAAATATTTACTACTAATTCTGAATTCTGGAGAAACATCGGATAAGATAGTGAAACAGCTATATCCATTAAAATTAAAAGAATAAGGAAAGGGCTCAAGTGATTAGAAATTAAATATAACAATATAGTAAACAATACAGCACCGTTCATACTTCATTATGATGTTAAATATAGTTTCAAAATTTATTAAAAATCATTTTGGTAAAAATTCAGTTTAGGGAAGAATCTCTCAATGTCCTTGATCTTGACGTACCAGGTATATAAGCTTAATCCGCTGTCTTTTAATCAGAAAAACACATTTTTTTTTCCTAGGAAGCAACAACAAATTTATTCAAAGTACTTGCCCTCTCGTTATACATTTTTCCCATCTTTCAGGCAATTTGTGTATACCAAAAAAATTCCTCATTTTTCGAGGCAAACCACTCATAAAGCCATTTTCGGACGTCTTCGTAAGAATCGAAGTGCCGCTCAGCGAGCGCGTGGTCCATCGACGAAAACAGGTGATAGTCAGAAGGTGTCAGGTCTAGTGAGTAAGCGGGATGGGGTAGCACTTCCCAGAGTGTCTGGGGTTGAGTGTCTCCAAGTAGTTTTGGACTAATATTGACGTGTGCGATGGTGCGTTGTCGTTGAAGAAAATCAGCTTGTCATGTCTTTTCCGATAATGCGGCTTTTTTTCTCGCAGAGTACGGTGCAATCTGATCAGTTGTTGGTGGTAGCGATGAGCATTAACAGTTTCACCAGGTTTTAACAGCAGTAGTAGATGACATCCTCCTGTTCCCACCAAAAGCACAGCATCGTCTTCCGTCTGATTTGGTCTTGAGGAAAATGTTGATGATTGGGCGGGATCAACCCAAGATTTCTTACGTTTAGGATTTTGAAAATAGATCCACTTTTCGCCTGTCACAATCCGAAGGAATGACTTTCTTTTTTGTTTAGCAAGCAGAATTTGGCATGTGTTTCGGCGTCGCTCCATCTGCCTATCGTTCAGTTCATGCGGTATTCATTTTCCGATCTTTTGAACCTTCCCTATGGCATGTAGCCGCATGGAAATGGTTGTTTGAGAAACACCCAATTGCTCGGCAAGCATTTTTTGCGATTGGGTATCGCTCTCGTCCAAAAGAGCCTGCAATTGACAGTCCTCAACCTACTTGGGCCGATTTTCATGTTTCTTGTTACTCAGGTCAAAATTGTCGTCTTTGAACCGGCGAAACCAATCTCAGTACGTTGTTTCCGATAAAGCATTGACACCACCAGGCCTCCACAAGCATTCAATGCGATTCGGCAACCGATTTCTTCAAATTGAAACAGAAAAGCAAAACTTCTCCCATATGCTTTTTTTTTAGCAAAAAACTAGACATTACGAAAGAAAAAATGTATGTTGTTGTATGAAATTGCTGTGCACTGGTTAATGTTGACAGATGTGAAACACATAAAAAAAAGTGTGTTGTGTGCCCAGGGTAGCTTTGTATGCTCACTAATGCCACCTATGAGCAAACAGCAGATTTAATCTTATACACCTTGTCAAGATCATGATCCTGAGTATTCTCCAACAGATTTTAGCTATCGCTCGTTATTAGTAAAAAGTTATTAATAGAAAAAGTTAGAAAAATAACATTTTATTTCTGCTATATAATATTAAAAACTATTTATACCTTTCCTTACTTACGTAATAACTTTTCACGCGAAGCGACTTTTACCCCACCTTTCTCCTGTTTGGGAGTCCACGACTTTCACGAAGCGACTCTCATTTCATCTCTTCCTCTGCTTGAGGACGTACAAAAGTAGAAGTAGTGGAAGTAGGATGGGAATTGTAGGATGGAAGTTTGCATGGAAATCGCCCCAAGCAGAGAGGGATGTGGGAGTCGCTTCGCGTGGAAATCGTGCACCTCCAAATAGAAGGGGAAGAGAGATAACAGTCGCTTTGTATGAACAGTCGTAAAATATATTTTTAAGTATGAAATTTTTGTTCTATATAATTATTGTAATAAAAAGGATATTTATATAGAGAAAAGATATTATTTTTCAAATTTTTCTTAATAATTTTTTAACGAAGAATGAGCGACGGCTAAAACCGATTGAACTATCCAAGAACCGAAACATGCTATGATATCTGAATTTATATTTATGTATATATTTAGTTATTATTAAAAGAAATTCGTTTTTTATACTTTACATTTTAGATTGACTCTTATTTATCCATTTTAATCGTTAAAATATTATTTAATTTATATCAATAAATGAAAACACGTGCAATTAAGAGTCTAAATTCGCAGTAATTAGAGCGATTATGTCAACATATATTTCTCAATGCTACAAATATACAAATACCGAATGATTCGGCTTAATTTAAGCCATCTTCAGCAATCTAGTATAATAAAATCTCTTGATGAATAATTCCAAATCTTGGTAGTCTTGTATAATACAACTTCCTTAATACAATTCAAGTAATCGCAAATCAAAATAATCGAGTGCAGCAAGGGAATCTCCCAGATAACCAAATGTGGAGTATGTAACCGTCATTTAGCTGTTAGACTAAGCTAAATAAAAAAATATAATATATATAAGAAGGACAATTACCATAAAGAAAGATCTTTATTATGAACACTTACCTACTGCACTCCATAACTGTACAATGAAATACTATAAATTAAATAATGATAAGCAAAAAAAATATCACAAGCATCTTTAGCGATATATTCACAGTGTCAAAGTAGAGTCATATATGTAAATGTATGATATTAAATGAAAGACTAAATATTGTAAATACGGAAACAATGGCAAGAAAGTAAATCTCCTCGATTGAAGAAAGTACATAGAAAATTAAATAAAGTCAAATGATCCCAAAACCGAATTAATTTATTTATTATGTATAAGCATGATGCAAGAATTCTGTGTCTGATTTCAAATCCATTCTCTTGCATTTTAATATTGAGCATCTCTGACATCAACTTTTTATCAAAAAATCTCTCATTATCTAAAATTTTTGTGTTATTCCAATCAAATTCTAATCTATGTTCTGAAATAACAGACAAATTACTACTTTTTTATTAATATCATTAATTCTGGTCTTTAACTTACAACCCATCTGTTCCACATAGGAAGCATTATAATTTTTACAATTAATTTTATACATAACATTTTTCTTAGAATTGTGTGATAAAAGCTCTTTCTGAGCTTTGATGATTCCATCAAGTTTATTTAAACTAAAGAAAGATAATCTGACATTAAGATTCTTAGTAATATTCTTAAATTTATCATAAATTTATCATAAATTTATCCGGTGAAAAAGATACAGTGAACCAAGAAATTATTTTATCTTCAGTCTCATAATTGTTAGGTTTATCTATTTGTTTTAACGTGCATTTTAAAAGAGATCTTAATCTTAAATTAATAGTGTCAAAGATAAATTGGATACTATTACGGATTATCCAAAAACATTTTAATAATAAAATTGAAGTTTCCATATGATATCTCAGATGAAAAAGTAAAAAGACCTGAAAAAGTAAAGACCCTGTCAACCATGCTCATTAGAATACCTCTCTTTTGTGAGAACGGATAGATAAGAAACTGAGATACCTGCCCGAGAATATCAATTTGTGATACAAATTGAATTCCAATTTTTCATTTGCATTAATTATAGTCACATCCAAGAAATTCAAACAAATACCACCAACCTCTAATTGTAATCTTGTATGTAACGAGTTAAATATCTTCAAAAATTCATCAACTAAGTGATTAGGAACAGCAATGTCCATATATCTGTAGTAAGTACAGATATCTGATAGCTCATTTCCAAATTTTCTCCAAAGCTTCGTTCTCTAGATCTTCCATAATCAAATCTGCAATGGACAACGACAATCCCATGGATAATCCGAATTTCTGAATGTAAATTTTATCAAAAGTAAAAAAAGTAGATAAAAAAAAAATGTAAATTTTATCAAAGTAAAAAAAGTAGATTCTAGTACTAACCGCAAAGCTTTAATAAATCATCCTTTGATATATTGAAGAACGTGAAATAAAAGGCCTATCTGACACACTTTTCACAGCTAAATCTAATGGAATGTTCATAAAAAGTGATATTGCATCAAGTAAAATTAATGAGTATTTATTATTTAAAGAACAACCATCTAATTTTTCCATTAATTTGAAACTATTATTAATGTGACTATGCGGTTTCAGAACGTTATCTTTAATAATGTTGTGCAAAAACGAAGCTAATGCATATAAGTATTATTAATTAATGAAATTATCATTCTCAACGGATAACCCTCCTTGAAATCTTCCTCCTATCATCCCTCCTATGAATCTTTGGGAATCTATAGGATCTAGGAAGTACCCATCAATTTGCAATACAGTTTTTTGTACATGATCGAATCGATGAAACCCAAATTCTTCCATCTCGTCAATAAGATCTTTACTGATTCAGTGAGCTTTCTTGTTGGATCCTTATTCATCATGTATGTGCTACTTTTAATATGTTGAGCATTTTTTGTTTGTATTCATTCTAGTTCAAAGCAACAGTCATGTCACACCCTTATCTGCTTTCGTAAATCATTCTTTGATTGCTCTTGATAAAACTCTTAGTCTTAAGTAAAAAGGTTAGTCTTCTATTAATATGGTTCGCCGGTTTCGTGAAGACAATTTTTTGTATGACAGAGATTGAACAGTTTCTAAAATCTAGCAAACAAGAGTTACTTAGTCTTTTAACATTATTTTCAATAGACTCAATAAGTTCAAAACAACTTTTTTTTAAATCAAAAATTTAACAAAAAATTACTCCCCAATTGTAATAGAAATTGGATTTCAGTCGGGATGATAATATTCGACAAATTCACAAACCATTTTTTCTTAATAGAAAACAATGTTGAATTCATTCGGAATCGGAAAAAAAGAAACCATAATGTCTATTTTAAAATTATCCTTGTTATTCCCAAAATCAAATTATTAAAAAAAGAATAAAAACTATTATCCGAGCAAGTCCAAAAATATTGAATCGGTTTAATCTTGGAGATAATTTCGTTATTATGTTTTTGTTAATCAATCAATTAATTTTCTTGTCCACTTTCTTATGTTCCTCTTTTGTCTAA
>Ga0157363_1002843_pt1 | contig 15417 bp, 15 predicted proteins | sample AttsexASBM1_FD_111477 | JGI IMG/M metagenome (GOLD analysis project Ga0157363, IMG submission 111477) | Fungus gardens microbial communities from leaf cutter ant in Ribeirão Preto, State of São Paulo, Brazil - Atta sexdens ASBM1 | ecosystem: Host-associated > Fungi > Mycelium > Unclassified ...
AAAATGAAAATCTTAATTTATTAAAGTGAAATTATGCTATTATCCATCATTAACACATTTGTGTTTATCTTATTACAACAATAATCATTTTTATTTGCTCGGAAGATATCAATACACAGCATTAATGTTTTTTTACAAATAAATCCAAAAATACATATAGAAAATACATATAGAAAGAACTTAATAAAATCGCTGACAATATCTTGAAAGTATATTGTAATGTAAATAAGAATACGAAGCTCTTAAAAAGTGAAACTCCTAAATCGAATCAATGCGGAAATGTGAATGATGTAAGTGCCCAGTCGACTAAAAATAATATGTATAACATCTATGTTATAATTTTGCACTCAATATAAATGTAATATATAATATGTAATATATAATATCGCATATAACAATAATATACATTTTAGTTAACTGGATGGACTTTTCGCCTTGGAAGTTCGTCCTCTTAAATTTTCATATGATATTAAAATTTCAATTGAGTCTGAAATCTATGGGATAGAAGAAGAAGAATAGTTATACATTATTGAAAGTAAAAATATATAGATGTTATATTACTCTGGTTTTAGCTGAGAGTGGAGGTATATATAATTATTTGATAACACTTTAACATGATTTTATTGATAAATTGTTTTTAAAATAAATAGTTATGATATCAAGAATAGCAATCCCTATATAAATATTAGTCGAAGTAAAGCATAATATTTCAAGTTCTATCCTTTTATTGTCTAGTTTGCTCTATCGACAGCTTGCTAAATACGAAAGTCACATACATTGTAGGTCTTCTTGCGGCTCTCCCGTTCCAGCTACTCGTGTTCGATATCGGTATCAGATTACCTTGGTGTTGTACGGTGCGCACCTCGACGAAAACCGGTCCAGATTCTTACCACGAACATCGTGTCCTAGTACCGCGGCATTGCAAGCGAGCAATATGAATTCTGCAAGTGCAACATCGTGGAAAAACGGAAATTCGGGGCTGTCATTGCTCTTTGCCACTCTGTGCATCATTGATATTTTCGGCGTATTCCCGATAATTGCGTTACCACGATCGATCGTCCAGTGCGGTGAGATCTCACTGCAATTTTTTATAAAGATAAAAGAAGTTTCTGATAGGCGGCTACATGGAATATTTTAGAATAAGAAAATCGAACACCTTGAAAAATCTGTGATTTTTCCCAACTATGAATTTGAAATATTTGTCAAAGTTAAAAAAGAGATTCGTATGAGAAACTCTTTATAACGAAAAAGAGGCTTGGTTGCTCGAGACAAGTGTTTATAACAATGTATATTTGTGATGACGTTATATGTAGCGATAAGTTAATTTTAATTAATAAAGAGTATCGTGTAATGTTTATTGTTTCTTGTATTAATCTAGCAATAAAAGCACCAGCATAAATTATTTGTTTGTTAATATTTCTTACATTCCATTTGCGTTGATGAATCATGATATCTTTGGAATTAAAAAATTATATCAGATAAAAATATATGTATATATTAATCAAAAAGGATAGAAAAAATATATGTACTTATTATTAGGATTATACGGAATTCCTTTGGTGCTCATTGTCTTTGGTTTGCAAATTTATACGGCCATTCTACTGGGGAGATCATGGATTATCGCGACTACCCTGGATCCGCAGATTTCACAAAAAAATCGGTATTTTTATTATTTATTTCTTTCTATTAAATTTTTTAATGTTGGTCCAATAAGAATGAAGATTCTAAATTTTGATATTAAAATTGCAGCTATCCTCTCGCCGCCGTGACGGAATTAACAATGGGACAGCGCGCACGATTCATCGTCACTCTGTTTTTGGATTTGACGGTTTTTGGTTGTGGCATTCCGAATTTGTTAGTCGGTAAGTAAAAAGGCACCTTATAATTATGCATTAACACTAAAAATAGTAATTTTTATTTCTAAAATGTTCTTTGCATTTAACATCATTAATTAATTAGATACAAAAAAGATATCCTTTTAATAAATTGTATTTTTTGATAGTAGATATTCTCCTAGATATTATGAGATATATTCTATATAATAGCTTTACGCAAATGATTTTTTAGCTTCGCAGAATTTGCACCTGTTTGGGCTTAAAGTATCAGGAGAGCGTTTCGATTTTTTTTTCTGTTATTGGCTGTTAATAATCGGTCTTTTACTTTGTCCATTAATGTGGCTGGGCAGTCCGCGAGACATGAAGTAAGTTAAATTATTTTTCATTATTATAAATTCATATATTTCGATTAAGAAATTTACTAAATTATTATAGATTGGTCGCAATATGTTCTAGTATAATAGTTACTTTAACAGCAATATTAATATGGTGGAGCATTATAACTGACGACCGAGCATTTAATGTTACATCAATTGCCACTTCACCGACATGGGATAAATTTATTTCCGGGTACGCGCAGTTCCTGTACAAATACATATTTAAAATGAGTTTTCTTTTCACATTCACAAGTACTATCGTAAAATAATGTATTAAATATAATTTGTTAAATTAAATGATCCATTAATTAACTAATTAATAACTACTTGGATAAATTTTCAGGTACGGTATGCTAGCTTTTCAATTCGACGTGCATCCTACTTTAATGACAATACAAGTTGATATGCGTCGTCCTCAAGACATTGATAAAGCTATCTTCTTTTCTTTTATAGGTAAGAAACAACAAAAATAAATCGTTTCTTGCCTTTTATTTCTATATATATGTATATATATATATATATATATATATATATATATATATATATATATCTCGAAGCCACACAATTAATTAAAAATATTTTTTCTATTTCTTCTATTTTGTTAATATAATATAAATGTAAATCCATTTTATAATCTATTAAATAATCTATTTTTTCAATATTGAAATAATTTTTTTATAATCTCAGAATCTATTCTTTTTTGTGTAACTGCTAGTGTACTTCTCATATTAATTTCTTTGTGCAACAGCAAGCGGATCATTGTTTATCGTCACTACTTGTTTGGCCGCATGGAAATACGGTGGCAATATAACTGCCAATATTTTGGAAGCTGTACCATCCGGATCGGTTGCGAACGTCGCTATTCTATTAACCGCTCTTCAATTATGTTTCTCCAGCGTAATCGGCTATTCGGCGCTTTTTCAATATCTGGAAGACCAATGGAACATACAAAGAAGTATAAAAGGATCATTTATTTATTTATAAATTAATTGATTTAATCAAAGCCACAATTAATTTACCTTATTGTTATATTCAAGCTTTCGGATGGAAACGATGTGCCATGAGATCAGCGGTGGTTTTTCTCAGTGTGATTGTAGGCGAATCGGTACCGCGATTCGACATCGTCATGGCTCTCATTGGTGGATCATTGACCGGATCATTGATTTTTGTTTTACCGCCTCTGATATACACTCGAGCACTAGCTTTGAAGAAACAGTCAAATCATGCAGCAATTGCCGAGAAACAGATCTATCCAGGTTCTCGCAAAAGATTCAATGGTGAAGAACAGCATTTGATGGACCCTGAAGCTCATTCCCGTTCAATTTACTATGGTTTCTTAAGTGCTACGAATAATTCTCGCAGGTATTGAATAATGAGTGTTTAGAGAGATATAATGAGTGTTTAGAGAGAGAATATATTTAAATATATTTCTTTTTTTTAATTAATTCTATATGTAAATTGAAAAACTTATTTTCTCAAACACCTTAAATCCATTCAATCTGCATTTACTGCTCCAATATTGAATTTTTAACAGCTATACGTATCTCTATTTTGATAATTTGGATGAGGAGACAAATTCACATTCGAGCGAATTCGACGGTTATTACGAGGACGAAGTCATTCAAATTCCAATGACTAGTACTCGTCAGGAGGATCATCCACTTCTCATAGATGCCACGGAGCCAACCAGAAGTCGAATCAGGAAGTTTACGAATGATTCGCAAGAACAGACCGCAGAAACGGTTGTGAAGAGGAAAAATGTATGGAATCTGGAAAAGGCAATTAATTACTTCGACTATTTTATAGTGACGATAGGTATAGTGATCACGCTGTCTTCGACATATATCAATATTTGGAATACCATACGTTATGTGCGTTTTACGCCACCATGTATCATTAACGCTACCATGGGATAAACCTTCATAATTTGATTTCAACCATATAATATTTGCATTTCATCATGTAATTTATCGAGTATGAAGAATGATAAGATGGATGTATATATTGGGCTGTCCGGAAAGTTCGTGCCGATTTTGAAGGAAAATTTAAACGCAGAAGATTTAAATTTTAGTATACATTTATTAAATTTAAATCTTTTGCGGCACGAACTTTCCGGACAACCCAATATATTAGGATTAAATATTTTGTGAGTTAAGAATATTAAGCGATATTACGCTGCAATTTATTCTCATATATATATACAGGATTTGGAAATTAGTGATAAGTCTTTCGCACAGAAGAAGAATGGATTAAACTGGAGAAGAAAAATCCTCTACATGCTTCATAGAGTATAATCCTTTTCCAATCGATCTGTAATAAAATTTCAATTTGCGATTAAATTAAAAACTCAGATCTGTTATATACGTATTAATAAGATTAAGTTTCTACTTGTCTACTCAGTGGTCAATAATATTTGTAAGCTTTGATACTTTATATAATGTAGAATTGATTTCTCCAGATACTACGATACGTTGTGATAACTATCATTTTTCTCCAAGTCTTTAGGACTTCTTCTGTCGACTGTCTTGCTGTCGTAAAGCACTTCACCAGATAATAAACCATGTTTGCATCTTTTCTGCACTTCATTTTTCCATTGTGACAATAAAGATGCAGGACATACTACTAGAGTATGATCTGTCGTAATCACATCTTAGTAGATTTATTATATTAAGTACATTTATATAAAAATTGTCATAATTTATGCTGAATATAGTATCAGAATTTATGAATTAAAGTTAAGGAAACAAATATTTTCAAAAGAAATATAGAAAAGCAAGAATTTGTTTTTATTATAAATTCTATAAAATTCTATAAAACTTTTTTATATCCGTGAAGATTTAGTCTGTCCGGATGGCATGAGTGCGAGTATGGGGTAACAGGCAGCACACGAGACTGCTATTCTGTTATTCTGCCACAGATTCCGGATTCGATTTCAGGTAGAACCGAAAAATTTTTCAAACGCTCGTATCTCCTCTCAGAAGGCAAATGGCAAACCGAAAGTATCCTTAAGTACACTTTTTTAAACAAAAATCATTATTCGGATTGAGAACAAATATAAAGCAATAATTTCCAATAACGTTGTCCAACATTGCGAAACAATAGTGTTTATCATCATCTTTTTACAAAATTTTTTTAACTATATCAAGTAGCATCTTCATTTGAATCATTTTATATTTTGAATTATAATCAAATGAAATAGTACGTTCGGATTATATAATTATTACTCACTTTAGTACTAATATGATCAATATCAAACTTCGGATTCTTGGCGATGATTAATTTAATGAAACATCGAACAAAATTTAGTATAAAAGTATTTTAAAGCTTTCTAAGCGGTGTAAAACCGTTAATATTGTTTTCTCGATTATACGCACATTACTAGATTTAATATTTGTTCTCAGAAATATAATTATCGATTAGTTGTTCAGCTATAATTAATTATATTTCGTTTGTAGACGTGATTGTTAGAATTATTTGCATTACAATTATTAAAGTTATTAACTCTGAAATCAAATCTGCAACTACAATTATTTGTGTAGTTAGAATCATTTATTAGAACCGATTTCACCAATGTCGATCAAGCCTAATGATTAACTATCAACCGCAATTGATCGATTCTACAGCAAACGCGATTGATTAGTCAACGCATTGCGATTAAACTAACTAGCGTTGGTGAAACTGACTCTTAATATTATAAATAAGTAAACACACTGCGCAAGAGCACGAAGCTCCAAATTTGAACAGTATGCATGCATTTCAATGAATTGATGTTTTCTCTTTATATCGTATTTTGAAGAACATTTTTAAAATATAAAAAGACGAAATACAAATCACAAATTCACATGAATGTACCTTGCTATTTTATTTGCGTTTTTCTGCGATGTAAAATTTCAATTAAGTTTATCTTTTTAATAGACATATTTATAATGTAAAAATAAATGTAACTTTACGAATAAATTTGTTTGGTCATCGAATAATTTATAACGATTTATTTACTTCTATAATCTGTATCTTCTTCATTCCAATATTATACTTCGCTTTTCGTCAAATTTAAAAATCAAACTTAAAAATCACTGGCGAGCTATATTAAAAATTGCTAGTCTTGATAATAATTAAAACTGACGAGTGTAAAACCGATATGTAAATCAATTGAATTAATATATTGTATTAATAAGTATAAATAATAGGTGGAAACGATAAAAAGTAATAAATAAAAAATATGTATATGCACAATATACAAAATTAGCATCTTGGCAGTTTAATAATTGACAAAAACTTGAAAATTGTTAAAACATAGGTTTAAACTAACATAAAAGAAAATACGTGATTACACTTCGACCACTAGACTGAGATTTCAGGCATTTTGACGATTGGCAAATATTAGGTCTGCTCTTTATGGCTGAACTACTGTTCACTTGTTGCACTCAAGGCGCGTTTTTCCAAATGTATTTTTTGAATGAAATAGATGTATACATTTGGAGTTTTCCAGATAGAAAGTCTAATGTAGCGAAAAAAATGGATCTTTTGAAATATTCTGACACTTGTTAAATCGCGTATTTCATCTTCTTTTTAATTTCTTATTCTAATTAACATTTATGATATTATTAGTGTAACGTTGCGGAAACATCGTAGAAGTTGATAAATAATGTTGCAGTAAACATTCTCGAAAAATTGAAAATATTACAATGCAACGCATACACACACATCTCTATATATCTAAAATATACATATATAATCTAAAATAAAAAATATATATATAAAAGTATAAAATATATTAATATATTGTATATATAATTTATATATATTTATAATATATATAAATATATATGTATATATGTATATATATATGTATACACATATACATATACATATACATACATACATGTGTGTGTGTGTGTGTGTGTGTATACATATATATATATATATATATATATAAAATTTTAGATATCAAAATTTTAGAAATTTTATATTTATACGTGAAATATATAACTTATTTTAATTAGCTTTTTTTATGTTTGATAATTCTAATACTTTGAAAATTGTAATATTCTTTGACAAATATCAAATTACATGTATTATGATGAAATATCAGTGATATGTTGCTTTTAGTACAATATTCGATGAATTATTTAACACGTAGTAAAAAATTACCGCATTGAACAGATTCATTTATATTTCTAGAATTAGATATATATGTTTTAATAAATGTGTTTTAAATAAATATCTTTAAAAAAAGAAAATGAGAATATGGAATTAAAAAAGTACTGCCAAAAACCTAGGCAGTGCGACTTTTGATTTTTCTACATATTTATTTTCATTTGTCCACGCTTGCAATGTTTGTATACATAAATATTCGCTTACATATCATTTATATACTCGTATATTCGTTTACATATCGAGAGAATGATGCTGGAATTTCGGATGAAATTCCAGGAGAGATGAAAACTGGACGGTGAATGGGAAAGGTAGATTACTCTGTAAGAACATATTTACAATAAGGCGCTTTATTTCTATAAACTTCTCGCTTATTTAGCATCGTATAGAAATAATCGGTACTTATTATGTGCTAATTTGTGCGAGTTGTGGCATGGTGCGCAGATATAAATATAACAAATTTCAGTCGCGACTTATCGCTCTCCATTCTTGTCCTGTTAATCCTCGTTGCCTTTTTTCGATGGGCACATAAGATGAAGAAACTTCTCGAGAGAATTGTTCCTTCACACGCCATCACCATCGCCGTCGCCGTCGATGCTGATACCGTCGTCACCGGCTGCCAGCGGTTTGCTGCTTTTATCCCGCTTGGAGTTGTGATAGAGGTAGGAGTGTACACGCAGACTGTTACTGTTCTTATATTTATTACCACAAAGCTTACACGTGAGAGTTTCAAGCGGACCGTGAATATAACGGACGTGTAGCTTGAGGTTTTCCTTACGTGTGAATTGACGCATGCACCACGGGCACGCATACATGCGTATTACCTTGCCATGTTCCATGCGTAACGTTGGACCCAGCTCTGAAACAACACGCAGCGTTGTCTCTAATGGCAAGCTGCTACCGGAAATACCTTTAACTGTACGTCGTCCCTTAGTGCTGGAATTTGCCGTCTCATATGTTGAATCACTTGAATAAATCGTTGTGTCATTTAAACCTACTAAAGAAGAGAATATTATTAGATATCATATTATTATTCTTGAGAATATTAGATATGCATTCGATTTGATAAAGCTCAAGAGATTACATAAAGAAAATGAAAAACATGTTAAGGATATATACATAAATGTAGGAGAAAAAGAGAATGAAAGATGTATTAGATTGGTGCAAAAATCTTGTATCTACAGTAAAATAAAATTAAAAGCAAAATAAGAGAAATAATGGTTTCTTCTTTTTAGCTGAACTTCTTACACAGTTCATCTTCTCTCTTTTTTTTCACACTGACTTGTATAAAAAGTTTAAAAGTTAAAAAGAATAAGCCTAAAATTACGCGGATTTCGATTCTCTTTTTATTTCATCTAGAGAGATTTTTAATTCCTTTTTTAAAGAACTTCAGTTTTAATAGAGATTTTGATAACGAAGTGACAAATTTTTTGCATCAATCGAATATATTTATAAGCAATATGAACAGAGATGCAGTTTCTGAGATATCTGGAAAAAACTGTGCAATAAAAAAACGAGATTAACTTGAAAATTTACATTTAAAGATCGATAAAAAATATAAAAAATAGTAAATGATAAATGAGCAATTTGTATTTTTCCAACAAAATTCCATTCATTATACAATCAATTCATATTAGTAGCATTTAAAAATAAATTACAAATTAGCATATGGAAATGCAGTTCTGCAATTTAGGAAGAAAAAGAACAGATAGGAATGTTATTAGAGAATCAATTAACAAGTATTGAGATATAAAATCAGCCGTGTTATTTTTTCCTACATTCATTCTATAAAAAAAATCTTGCAAATTGGTTCTTTTTTCAAACATGTTCCTGAACGAGTTGGAGAATGTGAACAAGCAAAATGCGACAGAAGTGTAAAACATACCGAATGGTTGAGTTTGTGAATTCTGATTGTAGGGAACTAACTGCGTATCTGGCGCGAAATCTGTAAGATAATATCGCTTTCTCTAGACATTCATGGCCAATGAGATGAAGTGCCTGATGAATTTATGCAAAGAGAGAGAGAGAGAGAGAGAGAGAGAGAGAGAGAGAGAATTATAATTCGAGGAACATCGCTTGCTCGGATTTGAAACACCCATTCGCGTGAACATGCAAACGTGATATTGCGTTGATCACAGAGACTAAATTGACTTTAACCCCCGGCGTTATGATTTAACGAACAAATTGATTTTGCAATGTAAATCGACCATATTCCTTGTTGAATCGTAATGCGTTAGAAATTTTATAGAGAAACAATGTCGCTCGTTGGAGGGATGATAATGAGATCTAAGATGTCTACATTAGAAATACCGGGGGTTAATAAAACAGTATGTAAAAGTGCTTAAGAGCTTGCGTCGCAGTCAAACAAGTGATAATGAGTCTCAATAACAAAGTACACATCTATCCGTGGCAACACTTGAGTGTGTCAAACCTTTGGGGCGCCGATACTGCTGGTACAGCAAACTTTTCTCTTTGTCGAAGGGCGTTTCAGCTCCGGATGACGTTCCGACGACGTCATTCAATCTACTGTTAGCGTTGTCTTTAAAGTACACGAGATGCCGACAGGACGGCGGGAGAATCACTACCTTGTTTCGGAGCGTTCTCGTTGCCGGCATAGAGTATTTTTTCCGCTGCATATTTGTATCCCAAATCCATATCCGTGTCCATTGTATAATCCAGTGGTTCGGGTTTGGTTGACTGTGGCTGACTCGCATCGGATGTGCAATCTAACGGCTGTTCCTCCATGTGGCATGGCATGTCTGTACTTCTGCTTCTCTTGCTGATCGCTGTTTGTACATCTGGGTCATCTGGGATACTGTAGTCAGCTTCTGTGCAACCTTGCCAATGACAAGTGTCAGTGACAGTTGACATTTGTTCAGTAAACGGTTCTCTCGTCGAGATGTCTTCTGTTGAAGTGCTTTGCCTCGTTGTAGACTGCTCCTTTACAATGTGCGTCAGCCTGCTGAATGTGGAAACATTTTCATCTGTACCACCATGTTCACATCTATCTTTTTCCACTTCATAGAAACCACGATCTTCAAAATCCTCGTCATTTTTTCTAAGAGTATCTTTGAATCTCTGCAATGTATATAGAAATCAACTGTGTATAAAAAAAATATATTGTATATATTTAGAACCTACTTTCTAAATATATTTTACCTTCTAAATTTAGAGTACAGAAATTATTTTAGAAAAAAAATAACATCTTTAAAATAAGCAGTATCATACTTTCTCACATTCTATGCATTTTAACATTAGCATTGTCCTATAATTTTATTGTCTATATTTTTATAAAGATAATTTCGATTGTTTGACGAACCTCATTTGAATCTGTGGTCAGTCCTTTTATTTGTAGAACCTCTGCAACTTTTAAAAAACTGGCAATATCCTCTTGCTTGATATTGACCTCTCCTTGATACATGAAATGCAGTATAGCTGACAAATCCCGATAATTGACATCTTTCAGTATAACAATAGGATGTTTGCATGTGTTTCCCTGTGTACAACAAATCATTGAATCAATGAAGCTTCCACAAAAGTAGTTATGATATTATCATTGTATCACTAAAATAATAAGGTACCTTGAAAAGTTCTCGAAAGTACGTGCTGCAGACTGACAGTATTAGTTTATGAGCCCGCAAAATTTGACCTTCAACAGCCAATGTGACGTCTACGAAATGCTCATCTGTCAGCAAAGTATATAAGCCTGAAGACAGATTTCTTGGGAAGCTGTTCCACACCAAGGAGAATTGTTCGTCAGACATTGTTCCTATGTGAAAAGCACTTTGTATATATTCGATAGAAAAACAAAAACATTGATTAAAGCTTATAAAATTCGCAAGTTCTGCATTAGGCCGCTTTTACAGCTACAATGCACTTATTTATTATGATTGTTAATAAACGAACTGTATGCAATTCATTTTGTATCGTTATATTTGTATCGTTTAAAAATAAACGTTATGTTTTCAATCAGTATATTGATATCGCCGGGTGCAACATTACATTTCTTTACCTTTGACAATTCCGTGTTTACAAACAGGAAAAGATAATGAAAACCTCCTCAACAAGAACGACAAAGTTGATAAGATTTTTCAACACCACTCTATAATACCATTAAATCGTTTATATCACAAATATTCGGAGCTTCGAAATCTAATTGATTATTCAAACACCGTCCTCGCTTTCCTCAAGATATGGAAATGCAAATACAAAACATAATCAAGACAGTTATTCTGCGCGCGAAAAGCTTGAGTTCACTCCAGTCACTTTGATGTGCGTAAATTACCGAAGCAGTGCGCCATAAATCATGCGATCTTCATTACGCTCCGAGATGGCGACGCTGGGCGACGCGTGCAACCTCGCGCCTCGCGCAATGGCGCCGCAATCAACAACAAACAATAATATAATTAAATAAAAATGATAAATGATATATACAATATACATCACTTATATTTTATATGACATTTTATGTGTGTAATTAATTATATATAAATCATATATATATATATAAATCATATATATATATATATATATGTGTGCATGAAATATATAATTATATATTAGGTGTGGAAAAAAGTTCGTGGCGTTTTTCCCATTAGATGGCATTAAAAAAACGCCACGAACTTTTTCCCACATCTAATATTTATGCTATTTATGCCATTATATAATTCAGCTGGGCGTCAATGCAATTTTCTATAAGCGTCTCGTAAAATAAGACTCATAAAATAATAAGAGAATAGTTCTTACACAATAATCTTTTTATTAATAATTCCTCTTGAATATTTCTCTAATATAATTCCTCTTTATATGGAATTATAATTCTTCATTCTTCCTTCAATCATTAAATGCAGAAAAATACCCCTCATGGCTTCTTGATTTCGTTAGATTTTTATTTCTTTGAATCTTTTTTAATTTAAAATGCAATAGAACGATCTCAGAGATAGATCTGTGTGTGAATTCCTGATTCATTTCAGAAATCATATTATTCAATGTCAGACAATTAATGGGATACTGTTGGATGGATATCGGTAAGACGGAAGCATTTCCAAAGACCATAGCGCACTTCCCAATCGACGAAGAATAGCTCCGGTTTGTTCCAAAGAACGTGATGCAGCGCAAAGTTGTATTGGGATTGGAGGGGAGGATTCAGATGTGGCGCCCAATGCGCCCTTTCCATCACTATCCTATTCAAATAGCTGTAGAAAACTTTAGCCTTATGTATCCAGCAGATGAAGGACATAATAGAAATAATCATAGCATGTATATGACAAACTACTTCCACGCGATTGTCTTGTTGTTGCAGGATGATCTCCTGTAGATTCATCATGAGACAGATCAGAGCAGCAGCTGTAAAGCCACAGGGTACCTCAACAGCAATCAGGCATATTGTGCAATATGTCACCTCGATATTCATCCGTGACTCTGAGTGATTTATTAGACTCTTTAGCAGGCTATCGTGTAGCAATTCGCGGTGAAACTTAAAAAACGACCGATCTTCTTTGCGACACTGCACGATGCGCACATCAAAATGCGTGTGCTCGAAGAAGATTTTAGGTGTATCGAAGACCGCTCGGTTGTCTTGGCGGTCTATCAACCACTGCAATACTCGGTTGCCTAGTAGACTGATGAGCCAACTGGATGAGCCCATCATTTGCATCAGCAGTGGAAAGATTGTCGGTGTGAGTGTCTGCTCGTAGAGATCCGCCTGATGTATATAAGCAGCGAATTCCAACAAGCTGCCAAACTCCAGAACGAATTCGTCGGTCATGTCTGCGGCTATTGTCCATGAGCACATGTGCTGTATGATCACTAGCATCTGATCGTTTGGGATATGTCTTATAATATTTCTTATGCAAACTTCTAAACCCTTTTTGATGCTCGCAAGCGCCGATAGCGATGATGGTAGTGAAGGTTCTAAAGAAGAGGAAGAAGGAAGGGAAGTCGTCGTCAAACGTGCGATTATGCTAGCACGAAAGAGCGCGACCATCCTTTCTATTATCGCTACTGTATCCTGCGTTGGCGGCCACTCATACATGTTCAGAAGCTCACATAATATCTTAATGATACCGTGAGCATCCTCAACGCTAATTTCTGGCAGTGTCAATTTATTCCAAATTGAATGAACAATCAGTCCGGCAATAGCAGGGTTGATATCCAGCAGACTATACGTTACTTCAAAACAGAAGGTCTCGAATCTCCAGAGTTGCTCATGATAGATGGTTTCCATGATAGTCTCTACGATATCCCGTGATTTTTCGGGCAGGTAGTTTTTCAGTAAAGCATGATAGCAATCTTGGGCGATTCTAAACTTACGTCGACGTTTCCATAAGTCGCAAAATCTATTCGTGTGAAATACATTTTCGTAGTATAACAGAATTCTCAGTAGACACGTCATGAGCGTGCGAGGATGATGAAACTGCAACTGCATCTTTGTTGCATTTTTGACGATCATCGTTATCTTTTCCAAGGTCTTATTCTGGATCTTATCCTGTTGCTTCGAGAAATACAAAACAATGGGCAAGGAGCTCTTAGAGATAGCCTCTATTCTCTCTGCAAGTTCTTCATCGGTGATCATTCTTAGGATTAATTTGAAAGTTTTTAAATTTAAAAAAAATGTGACAGTACACAGCTGGAGCTCCTAGAAAATGAAATATTAGGTATTACAAATGGAAATATATAAAATAGAAAGCAATAGTATAAACAATATAATATATAATACACAGAACACTGAAATTTAAAAAGTTATGAAATAATAAAACTAAAAGATTTTGTATGGGTTAAAATTCAACTCTCAATTTTTTGGAGGATTATGATAGAAACATGAAATTGCAGTTTATGTTATAATATTTAAAGATTCTTGCAATTCATTGTTCAGTATAATTACCAATCCACAATTTTATGTTTTTAACATAAAACTGTAATTGAAAATGTAACTATTTTAATTATCATTACCTTTTCATCTTCTTGCTGATGTATTAATATTAAAATAATGTAAGACTTATATAAATAACGTGAGATTATATAAAGAATGTTAGACTTATATAATAATATATTATTTATAATAAATGCTATTTACAAGTATAACGTAGCAGTATAACATAGCGATAAGTCCATAGATAGAAAAAAAACAACTTTATTCTATATTTACAAGTTCCTATACATATATGCACATAATACGAAGAATAAACTCTAAATTCTTCAATCATTCTTCTTACAAGATGGATTTAAAAATTCGCGAATCTAACTATATTCGTAACCCATTGTTAAGTAGACTAAATATACATTCTCGCGCGTTACTTTAACAAAAGCAACAAAGCTTTCGCATTTAAAACCACAAATCACCGCCGACATCTTCGTCTGGTTGTGGCAGTTGTTGCTGCTGATTCTGTTGTACTTCCTGCTTGGATGTAACGTTCTCGGCATCATCATCGCTTTCGGAAACAGCTAAATCATCCTGGATCTTATTCTCTCCTTTATCATCCCTGGCTGGTAAACCGGCCAACAAGAAGTCCGACGGATCGTAATTTGGATCAACATCCATGCTCTCATCTATGAATGGAAAGTTGAAGTTTACGGAAAAAATCAATGAAAAGTTAAAACAATTCTATCAACTGAACAATAAAGTGTAATTAAAAACGATGCAATAAAAAGTCGTCTTATTTTTGAAGAGTCATATTTTTTTTAAATTGTTTATTATATATAAAAATATTAATAAATTTCTCTTTAAGCTTCTCTTTATTTATATTTTATAAAATTTCTAATTTCTTCAAAAGAGTAGATCTTCAAGCGAAGCAAATCATTAGTTTAAAATTTTGTCTTCTTACCTTGTTGAAGCAGCTGTTGCTCGCCCATATAAAAACCGACATTCCCCAACTGAACCATTGCTTCTGCGGCTTGTTGACTGTCATCATCCGCTAATACGACACCTTCCCTAACCTCGCTTAACTCCAATGTTTCTCCTTCATTTTGCTCGGAATGATCGTCCGTACCGAATGGTACTTCATCAAATTCATCTTCGCTGGAGAATTGAAGATCTGTGACAGAAAGAAAGA